>Ga0101944_10000380_pt1 | contig 133910 bp, 91 predicted proteins | sample DewCreD2012metaG_FD_75245 | JGI IMG/M metagenome (GOLD analysis project Ga0101944, IMG submission 75245) | Hot spring sediment bacterial and archeal communities from British Columbia, Canada, to study Microbial Dark Matter (Phase II) - Dewar... ...
CAAGCGATACGGTGTCGGTCGATCGAGATGCCGGCGAATTCGCCGCCTCTAGCGTCCTTGGCCTGGTTGACTCGCACAAGGTGTCGGTCGATCGAGATGCCGGCGAATTCGCCGCCTCGCGTTCCGATGGCGACCGGCCGCGACCAACAAGTGTCGGTCGATCGAGATGCCGGCGAATTCGCCGCCACGGTTGGTTTCTCGATTTTGCCGACTACGTGTTGTGTCGGTCGATCGAGATGCCGGCGAATTCGCCGCCATGTCTTGCGACACGAACAGCCAAGCAGAACACTCGGTGTCGGTCGATCGAGATGCCGGCGAATTCGCCGCCTGTAGCGCTCACGCACGGAATCGAACTCGACTTCACGTGTCGGTCGATCGAGATGCCGGCGAATTCGCCGCCGCGCGAAGCTGGCGATCTTTTCTCGCGCCGCCAGGTGTCGGTCGATCGAGATGCCGGCGAATTCGCCGCCCTGCCCTGGTCGCAAGATCACTTGAAGGTCATTGCGTGTCGGTCGATCGAGATGCCGGCGAATTCGCCGCCGATTCCATCTCCAACGTAGGGGGACGCTATCATGGGTGTCGGTCGATCGAGATGCCGGCGAATTCGCCGCCTCCTGTTGATACGGTCTGAGCACCAGCATGGACGTGTGTCGGTCGATCGAGATGCCGGCGAATTCGCCGCCCGCCGCAAGGCGGAACTGCCGAACGCGGGGTAAGGTGTCGGTCGATCGAGATGCCGGCGAATTCGCCGCCCCCGGCGACATGGCCGACAACATTTTGGACCGGGAGTGTCGGTCGATCGAGATGCCGGCGAATTCGCCGCCGCTGGTTGTCTGGCACGTAATTCAGCAAGCGCCTGTTGTGTCGGTCGATCGAGATGCCGGCGAATTCGCCGCCCATCGCCAGTGGTGACGACTGGACGAACTGGCCATGTGTCGGTCGATCGAGATGCCGGCGAATTCGCCGCCATAGTTCGTCTTGCCGAGATGCAGTCGCGCGCATGGTGTCGGTCGATCGAGATGCCGGCGAATTCGCCGCCGGCCGGGCTTGCAACCTCCTGAGATTCAAGAGGTTACACTGGCTGCCGCGAGCGCGGTGGCCGTGGGCCGACATGAAGCTCGTCCCGGGCATGGGGTACTCCCCGAAGTGTTTTTCCGGCAATGGGTTGTGCAACGCGAGCATGAGCGGCACCCCCACGCACCACCGTCGCACTCGCCGGCGAATTGTCAAAGAACGTTCCGTCCTTCAACGGCAACTCGATTGACCCCGTGTGCCAAGCCCATCGAAGGGGAAGACACGTTCACGGAGTTCCCTCCGCCTGTAGCGGATTGCTTTCAATATACCAATTCGCAGGTGACGGACTAGTCAATCGCCGGATTTCGTGTTCCGTTGGCGAAGCACGTCTACAACGCGATCCTTCACGATGCTCCAGTAGACCGGCGTTACATCCCAGACTTCGCCAGCCGTTGCGTCTTGGATTCGGACCGCTGAGGGATCGCGCCATAAGTTGATGACTTCCCTGGGGGCGGCGCTCCGTGTTCCGCCACGTCCGCGCCTAGGGGGCGCTGCTGCCTCCTCGCTGGTGGCCTGTAGCGCGCCGACAGTAGCCAGGATGCTCCCTTTCACCTTCTCAATGTGCGGCTTTTTCGTGGACGGGTCGCAGGGCACATACCACCACGTGCCGAGGAAGTCCGGGTCCATCAAGGCGCGTAATCCGATGTTGGCCGCGGCGTTCAGGTCGGCCTGAATGCCGGCTGCCAGCGGCGAGCGTGGATCGGCGGAGACGAAGACTTCGCCGCCATTGACCGGAATCCGCAGAGAATCCATCTCGCCTCGGAGGGAGTTCGCGGTTGTCAACTGGTGGTCGAGTTCGACCAGCAGCCGGTCGCGAGCGTCGCCCCTGTTGGACGCGACCTTGCCTCGGGCTTGAGCCACTTGCTTTCGCCACGCGGGCTTCGTCAGGAAATCGGCGACGGAAACATCGACGCAGCGACAGCCTGGGGCGCCGGTGCGGCTGTCCTGCCGGCTGGTGTATTGCGGGTTCACGTCGCGCAGATGGAGACCATACAACTGGCAGTGATCGGCGAGCCGCTTGCGCGTCTCCGCACTTTTCCAGTCCATCGTCGCCCGGTTCTCGCGACGGGTGCGGGTCTCTTCGGGCCGATAGTGCGACAAGTCTTCAATCACGACGGCATGGCACGCTTGGAACCTGGGGTCGCGCTGCTGGACGCCCTGGTCATCGACATGGTAGCGCGGCTCTCGCGGGCGCTTGACGGTGCGCCACTTCCGTTTCGCCGCGTCCCAGATGCGATCTTGCTCGACTCCGATCCCGAGCGCAGCCTCGACGATGCGGCTGGTCAATTGCTTGATACGCTGATCCTTGAGGCGCTGGATGGCGTCGAGCGTCGATTGACCGAACTGCGGGCCAATCTCGGCGCGGCTGCCATCGGGTCGCAGGCGTGTGAAGTAGCCGACCTGCACTTTGCGGCGAAAGTCGATCAATGTCGAAATGCGCGTGAGCGACAGCCCCCCGACGTGACGCCGTGACCCGTCGCGACGAGAGCCACCGCGGGGAAGCAGCCACCGGGAGAGCCATTTGAGCCGTGATCGCCACTGCTGGTCGTCGGCGTTCCAGCGGTCGGTCCAGGCCTGGTGAAGTTGTTGACAGAGAGTCGGGTTGCAGAAGAGTGCTTCGACGAGAGAGGCGAGGCGGTGACGCAACTCTTGTTCGGCCTGGCGGCGCTGGGCTCGTGTGCGCTCCGCTTCAGGCTGCGAGGCATCGGCCGGCGGATCGATCGTGAATCCGCCGTTCAAGGCGGCGAGGCGTTCGTTCCAGAGTTGCCGCGCCGCTGCGTCGGTCCAGCGGGAATCGGTCGCGAGGGCATACCAGTCTGCCAGTGTATCGTTCAGGAGGTCGCGTCGCCCGGCGTCGTCGAGCGTCTGCGGGCGACCACCGGGAAGAATGCGCACTTGCGAGATCAACTGGAAGGCGATGCGGGCGCGGCGTCCGTGACGGGCGAGCGCGAGACGCGCGGTTCGGACGGCATCGTGCATCAGGAGATCGACTCCCCGCTTGCGGGGGGGATCAACCGCGGTGCGAACCCGGCCGACTGAATCTTCGAAGTCCTCGACGGCCTTGATCTCGTCCGGGGATGCCGCTCGGGCCGGACGGTCTTCGCCGGGCAGCTTGATGAGGAACTGGCGGTCCAGCCGGGCCCAGGGGGCGGGATGCGGTGTGCCATCGGGCAGTTTGTCCGGTCCGATACGGCGATAGATTGTCGTTGTCGGCTTTCCTTTCGCAGTGGTGCTCTTCAAGTGGATGTACATTGCCAGCGGGTGAGGTGCGGGTGCGTTGGCTGCCGCGCATGCCTGCCGCATCTGGTCCGAGGAAATCGCCTCCCAGACGGCGCACGCGGCGGCATAACGGTGGCCGAGATCAACGGCGAGGACGCGCAGGCCGGGGAGGCGGGAGAGGATCAGCTTGGCGTGCCCCTTCCGCTGATCGTTGTCGCGATGTTTGACGGCATACTCGCCGTGGCGGGAGACGAACGGCCTGGCGGGCGCGTCCTCTCCAAATCGATGGCAGAACTCGAACCAGGGACCTTGTTGCGAAAGCTCAGCGGAGAAGCTCACCACCCAACGGATGCGTGCGATCTGACGTCGGGCTTTCGCGTCCCAGCCATGCTTGTCCACATGCTTGGCGATTGCATCGAGTTGAGCGCGGGGCGCCTGTAGCCGGCCGTTCCAGTGGTCCTGTTGAAACAGGCCGGTGATGGTCACGGGACGCCCGTCGTCGGCATTGCCCGCCGCGCGGCCGAGACGGTCGGCGCGAGTCACGCCAATTCGCTGATCGGAAGAGGGCTGAGTTGCACGACGCAGTGAGAGATCCGCGATCAGTCGCTTTGAGGACCATCGCATGGGAATGGCTGCAACGGCCTGCCCGTTCCAGAGCTTCAGTTCCACGCGATGCGGGTCGTTGATCGCCGCGAACTCCGTTTGCGCTGCAACCAGCTTCGATTGAGCTTCCGCGAGCTTGGACTCACGACTGGCACGCTGAGCGGCCGTGGCACCGTCGAGGTTTCGCTGCGCCTCGGCAACCGCCTGAGTCAGTCTGTCGACCTGCTGTCCGAGTTCATCGCACTTTGCTGGGGCGCGATGTGCGGAGTACTCGATCCCCCAGCGGGAGTTGCCGAAATCCGTGAACACCGGATGGCGCAGGGGATCGGGATGACGGTAAGCAGGCACCTTGAATCGCTTCTTCTTGGCATCGGCCTCGGTCGCGGCGACAAAGTCCTTGAGGGGCTGAGCAGTGGGGTTGCCATCCGGTTTCCAGACGCACAGCGCCTCTTCGGCTGCCAACGCCTCGAAGAGCTGGATGTCACCGAACTTGTCGATTTCCGGATCATCCTGCAATTGCCGGGCGGCCGCGATGCGATCGTCTGCCGATTGGCAATCCGAACGTGACCAGCGAATCACCACCTGGTCCCAGCCGTCGATAGCCCGCCGGCGGATACGGTACCCCTCGAGCGAACCGGACGCCCCGCCGCGCTCTTCACAGTAACCGCGCAGCCAATTGAGCGCGTCCTGAGGAACTTTCTTGATTCGCCTCGCATCACTCTCAAATTGCCGGCGTTCAGCTTCGGCGTTCTTGATCCAGGAGTGAGCCACGTTGACACGTCTCGCCGCGTGGTCGAGCATCACCGAGAATTCCCGATGTCGAGCGGGTCCATCGCTCTGCAAATAGGTGAAGCCGCAAGCAGCTTCAACTTGCTGCAAGATCATGGTGGCATAGGGGCGAGGACCCTTTCCGCCGATTTTGGAACTGCAGCCCGCCTTGTCTTTGGTGGCCAGTTCCTGAAGTTTCGACAAGTCCTGCGGCGTGATTTCTGGGCTTGTCGCGATCGCAGTGATGTGGTTGCGCGTCGCACTCTTGTAGCCTGGTCCGCTGATGACTGCTAGAACTCCCGTTGCGTCATTCGCTGTGGGTGAAAAGCCGTGTTGAGAGAGGTACCCAGCCAGACTTCCCACCGCCTGTTGCGCTGACTGGCCCGGCTGAGCGGAGGAGGCCCATTGAGCGATCGCCTGGTACGCTCGCGCCAGGTCTTGAAAGTTCGCTCCGCCGCCGGCACCCATCCGTTTGCTCAGCCAGCCGCCAGCTTTTTGGACGAGATCCTTTGCCTTGTCTTCCGTCGCGGCACTGGTTGAATCACCTTCATCAGATTCGGCCCGCTCCGGCTTCAGGTAGGCATCGGGGCTGGCGAAGAACGGCTCCAGGAAATCCCAGATTTCATCGCGTGTGAGCGAGGGACACGATTGTGTGGCCGCGTCAAATGCCTTGCTGCGGTTGACCCACACGGCATCGTCCCGAATCGCGGCGGAAAGCGACCCCATGCAGTCGCCCAGCCAGGTACCGGGCTGATCCTCGGGGGGCTTTGAGGGATCGCCGATCTCCGATGCGGCGACGCTGCGGGCCTGGAGAATGGCGATGAGGGCATCGGCCAGCTTCCGCGCCCGGCAATCCGCCGAGTCGGTGCCCTTGGCCACGATCAGCGATGCATCCGGTGGTGCACCGTGGGCATCCTCGACGCTGAGCCAGGACAGGGCGAGCAGAACGCGGCGATCGCGTCGCTCCTCATCGGAGGGGAGTCTGGTCGTCCCGCCCCTGACTTTCACGGGTGCGTCAGCGAGCTGGTGATCCAGACCGCCGCGCAGTGTCAGCAGCCATTCGCCGAAGACCTTGGCCCCTCTGTTGACCGCCTCATGCGTGGCCCAGAGAGCGTCGCGCCAAGATTGGTCCTGCGGATCGATGCCGCGCAGCCGCAGCGTGTAGGCTCGCTGAGTCGTGGGGTAGTTGATCGCCGTGGCCATGATGTGTGTTCGCCATCTGGTGAGGTAGCCGCTCGTCCCACCTGCAGGGAGCAGTGAGTGTCCACTTTACATCACCAACATGCCTGAGTCACCCTGCGGCAGGCTGGGGCCGTTGCAGCGTCTCTGGCGTCATCCGTTAGACGGTGGTCCGATGCACCCGGCGACCGCAGTCGTAGCCTTAGTGAATGCACGCTCCCCCGTTAGTGGGGAAATCCTTCACGCTCCCCACGCGCACCCAAGTACGGTCGGATGTCGGCGCGGCGGCGCCACAAGGGGAGTGGCCATGCGCAGCGTTTCGCTGCGGAAGCGCGTCGTCGCCCAGCGGATCCAAGGCGGGGACCGCCGCAGGGGTTGGGGACCTGTCGGCATTCGCCATGCCCCAAGCGACGGGACGGCGCTGACGGCGCTCGGTTACAATCTCGACGGTGGGTTCCGTTTCGTCGGTGTTGACGAACTGCTGGAAGAATCACCGCTTTTCCGGATCGCGGACCACATCCTGCCACTCGCAAGGGTAGGCATCGACCACGCGCTGCATGCGGGCTTCAAGGTCCGCGGCCAGACCGAGTTTGTCGTCGACAATCACCTCCCGCAGGTATTCGATCCCGCCCTCGAGTTGTTCCAGCCAGGTAGCGGTCCGCTGCAACCGATCGGCGGTCATCACGTAGAACATCAGGAAGGGGTCGATGGATTAAGGGCAGGTGTCCTCGTTTAGATTGCTCGCGAGCAGATCCGCATGCCGGGGGCGCGTGCCGCCGGTGCCGGCACGCGTGCACTGCATCAGTTCAGCCACGCTCGCGGCGCCCCGACGGAGGCCTCGCAAAGCTGCGCCTCGGTGACGTTCTGGCAGGAGCAGGTTAGCGCTGCGTCGTCGAGATCGGCTCCGCCATCAGCCGCGGCTTTTCCCAACAGCAGTTCGGCGGCCGGACCGGGGAGAGGCTTGCCGCTGCGGCACAACCCCAGCAACCGGGGGAAATCGGAAGCGTCGCCGACCAGCATCCCTCCCAGCAAATGCTTGCCGTCGGACGTGACCAGCAGCTTCTTGTAGACACCGGCCACGGGATCCTCGAAGGTGAACGATGTGGCGACGTCGGCATCGGCTTCGTACTGGCCGAACGACGCGACATCGATGCCCATCAGCTTCAGCTTGGTGGACAGATCGGCGCCCTTGAATTCGCGGGAATGACCGGTGAGGTTGGCCGCCAGCACCTCGGCCATCTCATAACCGGGAGCCACCAGGCCGTAGATCATGCCCCGATGCAGGGCCACTTCGCCGATGGCGTAGATGTGTGGATCGCTGGTGAGCAGCGCATCGTTCACGATCACGCCGCCGCGCGGGCCGAGGTCCAATCCGCAGTAACGTGCCAGTTCATCGCGCGGCCGAATGCCCGCCGAGACGATGACCATGTCCACGTTCAATTCCGAACCGTCGGCAAACCGCAATCCCGCGACGCTGCATTCGCCGAGAATCTGCTGCGTGCTGGCATTCAAATGCACTTTCGCGCCCAGCGATTCGATGCGGGACTTGAGCGTCTGCGCGCCGCGCTCGTCGAGCTGCCGAGGCAGCAGCCGCGGCGCATACTCGATGATGTGCGTCTCCAAGCCCATGTCGAGCGCGGCCTTGGCGGCTTCCAGACCGAGGAGTCCGCCGCCGATGACCGCGGCACTACGGGCCGATCGTCCCCACGACACAATCCGTTCGAGGTCCTCGATGGTGCGATAGACGAAGACGCCCGGCAGGTCGATACCCGGCGTCGGCGGCACGAACGGAGACGATCCCGTGGCCAATACCAGAACGTCGTAAGTCATCTCGACCCGCCGTTTCGACCAGATGATCCGCTCGAAGCGGTCGATGTCGATCACCTGATCTCCCAGGTGCAGCTCGATGCCGTGATCGGCATACCACCGCGCATCGGTGAGCGCGAGCTGTTGCGGGTCGCGATGCCGGAAGTATTCACTCAGCCGCACGCGGTCGTATGCCGGACGCGGCTCTTCGCCGAACACGACGATGCGGGATTGCCGCTGGGTGTCGAACTCGACGAGCCGTTCGCAGAAGCGATGACCGACCATGCCGTTGCCGACGACGACAACCGTGGTGCGACGAGAGTGGGAGGGGCCTGCAATCATCGGTCAAGTTCCGCTCGCGCGCGAGATCTGCCGCAGCGCCTCAGTAGCAAACGTTGTGCCCGGATTTCGCGCCCCTGTCCGCCGGGGAAGGTAACAGCCGCCGCGCCAAGCCATTGCACGCGAGATTCCGGCGGCTCTGGCACTGGTGCGCGCCCGCCGATGGGGGCAACTTCCCTGCAAAGTGCGCGGGGACTTGGCAGCCTCGTCGCGAGCATGGGCAGGCTGTTCTTGATGCGTGAAAGTCTTAGCAGGCGTTGAACCGGCGGCAGACGGCGCGAAGGCCACCCCCGGCGGCAGGCCGGTGGCGGAATCCGCTCGCGACACGCCGCACTACCGGACCCGAGTTGCGGGACTGAGCCGTTGTGGTATTCTGCCGCGTGGAGACCAGACGTGGTCAGCCGCGTTGAGGCACGGCATGTGACAAAGGACGGGACAGCATGACGGCGGTCGCGGACGGCAAATACTGGGTGGGGTTCGATCTCGGCGGCACCAAGATGTACGCCGTGTTGTTCGATGCACAGTTCCGGCCTGTCGCCCGTCGCCGCAAGAAAACGCGGGGCAATGAAGGAGCGGAAGCCGGCGTCGAGCGGATTTCGCACCTGTTGCAAAAACTGTTGGATGACGCCCAGGTCCGCCGCGAACATCTCGAAGCCATTGGCGTCGGCGCGCCGGGACCGGTGGACATGGAAGAAGGGGTGATTCACGAAGCCCCGAATCTCGGCTGGAAGGATGTTCCTCTGCGGGAACTGCTGGAAAAAGAGTTCGGCTGCCCGGTGGCCATCTGCAACGATGTGGATGCCGGCGTGTACGGCGAATGCCGGTTTGGTGCGGCACGCGGCGCGCGAACCGCCCTGGGAGTGTTTCCGGGAACGGGGATTGGCGGCGGATTGATCTACGAGGGACAGATCTTCCGCGGTCGGAATTCTTCCTGTCTGGAGATTGGCCACCTGCCCGTGGTGCCGAATGGGGCGCCTTGCGGATGTGGCCGCCGCGGCTGTCTCGAAACGGTTGCCAGCCGCCTGGCGTTGTCGGCGGAAATCGCGAAGGCCGCGTATCGGGGGCAGGCCCCGCACCTGCTGCGCGTGGCGGGGACGGACCTGGCGAATATCCGCAGCGGCGTGTTGGCGGAAGCCATCGAAGCCGGCGACCGCGTGGTTGAAGGCATTCTGCGGGATGGCGCGCGGGCATTGGGAACCGCCCTGGCGGGAGTCGTGAATCTGCTCCTGCCCGATACCATCGTGCTGGGCGGCGGTCTGGTGGAAGCGTTGCCGGAACTCTTCTTGTCCGAAGTGACCGGCGAATTGCAGCGGCGGGTGATGCCGGCTTTCGTCGCCGCCCTGAACGTGAAATTGGCCGAATTGGGAGATGATGCCGGGGTGTTGGGGGCTGCCGCGTGGGCCCGTCAATCCCTGACGAACCGCGGATCGAGAACGGCCGTGTTCTCGACAACGTGAGCGCGGCGCAAAAGCCCTGCCTTGGGCCGAACCCGGCGCCGTGCCTGCTGGTCACATCCTGGAAAGTGCTGATCGTTGAACCATGATCCTGCCGGCTGCCACCACCGATTCCGCTTCCCGGGCGGGAACGGCGCCGCCGCAAACGGTGGCGGTGATCGATATCGGTGCCACGGCCATCCGCATGGCGATTGCGGAGATTGGAGAAGGCCGGCAGGTGCGGCTGCTGTCGACCGTTTCGCAGGCCGTGAGCATCGGCAAGGACACGTTCACTCGCGGCGTCATCGAAAAAACGACGATTGAAGAATGCGTTCGCGTGCTCAAGAGCTATCGCCGCATTCTCAACGAACATTGCGTCGACCGGCCCGAGCAATTGCGGTGCGTGGCCACGAGCGCCGTGCGCGAGGCGCAAAACCGCCTGGCGTTCGTCGACCGCGTATACGCGGCCACGGGCATCGCGGTGACCACCCTCGACGAAGCCGAAGTCAACCGCATCACCTACCACGGTGTGCAACCGCTGCTGCGCTCCGACCAGTCGCTGGCCGGCAAGAACGTGATTGTGACCGAGGTGGGCGGCGGGAGCACCGAGCTGCTGCTCGTCAAGGACGCCGATGTGATTTTCGCCCACACCTACCGCCTCGGCTCGCTGCGATTGCGCGAAACCCTCGAAGCCTACCGGGCGCCGCGCGCCTTGTCCCGCAAGCTGATGGAAACGCACATTCAGCGGGTGATCGACCAGATGCAGCAGCAAGTGCTGACGGGCGTGCAGGAAATCGTGGGACTCGGCGGTGACCTCCGCTTCGCCGCCAAGCAGCTTCTTCCCGAGTGGAAGCCCGAGCAGGTCGTGCGGCTGCCGCGAACGCAACTGGAGCAACTCACCGATACCGTGCTGTCGATGAACGAAGACAAGCTGGTGCACCGCTATCACATCACGTTTGCCGATGCCGGCACGCTCGGTCCGGCCCTGCTGGCGTACGTGCACCTGTGTCGCGCGTTTCAGGTGGACCACATCGTGGTGGCGAATGTCAGTTTGCGCGACGGCGTGCTCTCGGAAATGGCCACCCGCGGAAGCTGGAGCGACGACTTCGTCAACCAGGTGATCCGCTCCGCCGTCGATCTGGGCCGCAAATTCGAGTTCGACGAGCCTCACGCCCGCCACGTGATGAAGCTCTGCCGCATCCTGTTTCAAACGCTCCGCGAAGAGCACCGCCTGGAGCCGCGCTACGAATTGCTGCTCTCGGTGGCCGCGTTGCTGCACGAAATCGGGCTGTATGTCAGCACGGGCAGCTATCACAAGCACACCATGTATCTGATCAACAACAGCGAGTTGTTCGGCCTGTCGCGGAGCGACGTGATGCTGGTGGCGCTGGTAGCGCGGTATCACCGCAAGTCGTCCCCCAAACCCAATCATCCGGTGTACGCCTCGCTCGACCGCGACCAGCGGATCGCCGTGGGCAAAATGGCCGCCCTGCTCCGCCTCGCCGATGCCCTCGACGCCTCGCACAACCAGCGTTTTCATGAGCTGCGCCTGTCGCGCGAAGGGGGCCGGCTGGTCATCTCCATTCCGCAGGTGGATGATCTGTCGCTGGAACAGTTGGCCCTCAAGCAGACCGGGTCGCTGTTTGAGGAAACGTACGGCTTGCCCGTGCTGTTGCGCAAGTTGCGCCCCTGATTCCCGGCGTTTGTCATAAAAGGGGTGTCTGCCCCGCGGCATTTCCGCCGCGCGGCGGCACATCGCGGCGGTGGCACATCGCGGCGGCGGCACATCGCGGCGGCGGCCTCGGCGGCTGTCGCGCGCCGTTTGTGGCATCGGCGGCCGCGGGCGGTACAATCGCCAGCGGGAGTTGTGATCCACCACCGCCTGGGAGAGCCACCGCATGCGCCGATTGCTGGGATGGACCGCCATCTGTTGGGCCTTTTGTTCTTTCGCCGCCGCACAAGACCACGACGCCATAAAGCCCGTGCCCCGCGAAGGCAACTGGATGAAGCGGCATGAATCCTTCAACGCACGGGTGAAACAAGGCAAAGTCGACCTGCTCTTTATTGGCGACTCCATCACCCAAGGCTGGGAAGGGGCCGGCAAAGACGTGTGGGCCAGACAGTTCGCGCCCCGGAATGCCGTCAATCTGGGCATCGGCGGCGACCGCACGCAGCACGTCTTATGGCGGCTCGAGCACGGCAACGTGGACGGGATCGCCCCCAAGCTCGCCGTGCTGATGATCGGCACCAACAATTCCGGCAGCAACACTCCCGAGCAGATCGCCGACGGCGTTGCCGCGATTGTCAAAAAGCTCCGGGAAAAACTGCCGGGAACCAAGGTGCTCGTGCTCGGCATCTTTCCCCGCGGGGCCGATGACAACGATCCCCGCCGGCAAACGAACCGCAAGGCCAACGAACTCATCGCCAAACTGGCCGACGGCCAGATGGTGGAATACCTCGACATCGGTCCGGCGTTCTTGAGCGATGACGGCAGCCTGAGCACAGAGATCATGCCCGATCTGCTGCACCTCAGCCCGAAGGGTTATCAGATTTGGGCCGAAAGCATCGAACCGCACGTGCAGCGTTTGATGGGGAATTGAAAGGCCGTGGGCGCCGTCGGTTCGCTCCCGTGGTCCGTTCCATCACGGGAGCGAACCCGAACAACACCTCGTGCAGTGGTTTCCCGTTGGTCCCGACGTTTCACCGACATTTCAACGACAACGCATGGCGTCCGCTTCATCCTCGTCGTCGCAGACCGTCCTCGCCCGGCTGAAGTCGTGGTTTGGACTGAGGCAGCTTTCCGACGAGCAATTCGAGGAGGCCCGCCGCTCCCTGTTGACTCGGGTGCCGGTCCCGGTGTTCTGGCTGTTCGGCAAGACGGGCAGCGGCAAGACCTCGTTCATTCGTTATCTCACCGGTGCCACGTCCGCGGAAATCGGCAATGGTTTTCGCCCCCAAACCCAAACCTCGGTCGAGTACGATTTCCCCTCGTCCGAGCAGCCGATCGTGCGTTTTCTCGACACCCGCGGCTTGGGTGAAGCCCGCTACGATCCCGCCAGCGACATTCAGGCCTTCGCCGAGAAATCCCATCTGATGCTGGTGACGGTGCGCGTGGCCGATCAGGCCCTCGAACCGGTCCTGGAGCCGTTGCGCGCCATTCGCGCGGCTCAGCCCGCGCGGCCGGTGGTCCTGGCCCTCACCTGTCTGCATGAAGCGTACCCCTTCCAGCAGCATCCGCACCCCGACCCGTTCGTCGGCACCAGCACGGATTGGCCGGCCGACCTTCCCGGCGATCTCCGGCGCTTGCTGCTGGCCCAGCAAGCCCGCTTCGCCGGATTGGTCGACCGTATTGTGCCCGTGGATTTCACCCGGCCGGAAGAAGGGTTCGCCGAGCCTCACTTCGGCGGCGCGCGGTTGGAGGCGGCCTTGGTCGAATTGCTGCCTGCCGCCTACCGGCAAACACTGTGGCAGCTCGAGGAAGTTCGACGGAGCCTCCAAGACCTCACCGAGCGGCAGGCGCTGCCGCTCATTCTCAGCTACAGCAGCCTGGCAACGGCAGCCGCGGCGGCACCGCTCCCCTGGATCGACATCCCCGTGGTGATGGGACTGCAATCGCGGATGGTGTACCTGCTGGCCGACCTCTACGGACAACCGCTTCAGGCGGAACTCCTCTGGAAAATGGCGGGGGCCATTGGAGCGCGGCTCGCCGTGCGGTACGCCATCAAGGCACCGTTGAAATTCCTTCCCATTGTGGGTCAAACGGCCAATGCCGCCATGGCCTTCGCCTACACCTTTTCGCTGGGAAAAGCCTGCTGCTGGTATTTCGGTCAGGTGCGTGCCGGGCACATCCCCACCCAACAGGAATTGGATGCCGTGTGGGGTGACAAACTCCGGGAAGCCATGCAGATTTGGAAGCAACACTCCACACACCCCGCGCGGTCCCCGAGCACTCCCGGTTGAGGGGCCGGCCGGAAACACCTTCCAAGCGTGATCGCCGCCATGCTCCCTCGTGGCGGAGGGGCAGCGGAGCCCCCCAGCCAGATCCTTGCGTTCGAGCTTACCCATGACAGACAAGCCGGTCCCCGCCGCGGAACACCCCGTCGTCGATGCCGCCGAACTGCTGCACAGCATCATCGCATCGGCGATGGATGGCATTTTGACACTCGATGCCCGGCAGCGCATCGTGCTGTTCAATCCGGCGGCGGAAAAGATTTTTGGTTACCGGGCGGCCGATGTCTTGGGACAGCCCGTCGATGTGTTGCTGCCCGAACGGTACCGCGCGGCCCATCGCGAGCTGGTCGAGCTGTTTGGACGCGACGCCATTCAAACCCGCCGCATGGGCGGCATGCGAACGGTGCTGGCGCGGCGCGCCTCGGGTGAGGAATTCCCGATCGAGGCGTCCATCTCGCATACCACAATCAACGGCGAACGGATCTACACCGCCATCGTGCGGGATGTGGCGGAGGCCGTGCGGTATCGCCAGCGCATCGAAGAACAATCGCAGATGCTCGATCAGGTGTCGGATGCCGTCAGTGCCGTCGATCTCCAGGGACGCATCACCTTCTGGAACCCGGCGGCCGAACGGTTGTATGGGTGGTCGGCTGCCGAAGCGCTTGGACAGAATGCTGTCGAACTGCTCTACCGAGGCGATCCCGACGATTGGGTGAAGATTCAGCGGGAAATTGCCCGGCACGACGTGTGGGTGGGAGAATTGAGCAAGGTGACGCGCGACGGCAAGCCGCTGGTGGTCGAACACCGTCGGACGGCACTCCGCGACGCCGCGGGAAACATCCGCGGCTATGTGTGCATCGACATCGATCTGACGCAGCGGCGCAAATGGGAACGCGCCCAGCGGCGAAGCCAGCGGCTGGAAAGCATTGGGACGTTGGCCAGCGGCATCGCCCACGACCTGAACAATGTGCTGACGCCGATCCTGATGGGCGCGAAGGCCCTCGCGGCGGGACGGGCCGTCCATAACCGCCAGGCCTTGCTGGAAACCATGGTCTCCAGTGCCGAGCGCGGCGCCGCCCTCGTCCATCAACTCCTCAAATTCGCCGGCGGCGTGCGCGGCGAGCGGACGCCCGTGGCCATCAAGCCGCTCGTGACGGAAGCCGTGGGCATGCTCGAACACACGCTGCCGAAGTCGATCCGCATCGAGACGCACATCGCCGCCGACTTGCCTCCCGTGTTGGGAGACGTGACCGAGTTGTCTCAGGTGCTCATGAACCTGTGCATCAACGCCCGCGATGCCATGCCCAACGGTGGTTTGCTGAGCATTGAGGCGAAGAGCGTGAACTTGAACGGCACGGCCATACGGATCCATCCCGATGCCTATCCGGGCCAGTGGGTGATGATCAAGGTTGCGGATACGGGGTGTGGGATGACGCCGGGGGTGCTGGAACGCATTTTCGACCCGTTTTTCACCACGAAGGAGATGGGCAAAGGCACGGGACTGGGGCTGGCCACGGTGCAGGGGATTGTCAAAAGCCACCGGGGTTTCATCACGGTCTACAGCGAACCGGGAATGGGGTCGACGTTTTCGATTTACCTGCCGGTTGCCGAATCCCCAGCCGCGGCCGACCAGCCCACTCCATCCACCTTGCCGGAGGGCCGCGGCCGCACCGTGTTGCTTGTCGATGATGAGCCACTCATCCTGCAAACGGTGGCGGCCCTCCTGGAGGAAGCGGGTTATCGGGTGCTGACGGCGCCGGATGGCGGATCGGCGTTGGCGCTGTTCCGCGAACGGCAACCGGAGATTACCGCCGTCTTGTTGGACATGATGATGCCCGGAATGGATGGGTTGGAAGTGCTGGCGGCCTTGCGACGGATGTCGAGCCGGGTGCCCATCATCGCCTGTAGCGGACTCCGCACGGCCCAGCGGGAAGCCTTGGCTCTGGAACATGGAGCCACGGCGTATCTGCCCAAGCCCTATTCCGAGGAAGATTTGCGGCAAGCCCTGGCGCGCGTCATCGAGCAGCGGGACAACCCGCCGACGTAGCCCTTCCCCTCGTTGCCGGGGCTACAGCCCCGCGCGGCCGGCAGGCTTGGCGATGTGGCACGCAACGGCTACGCTCGCGCCATGCGGATCGGAATTTTTGCCGACGCTCACGACCACCTCGACCACCTCCGCGCGGCGGTGAATGTGTTCAACCGTGCGCGGTGCGAGTTGGTCGTGTTTGCCGGCGACCTGGTCTCGTCCTTTGCCGCGCCTCCCCTGCGCCACCTGAAGTGCCGAATTCTGGCCTGCTTTGGGGATAACGAAGGCAACAAAACGGGCGTTGCAGCGGGTTTCAAGATCCTCGGCGAGATTGGGGAACCGCCATTCGGTTTTCGGACGCCCGATGGTGTGCGGATCGTCGTCACGCACATGCTGTCGTCCTTGCGGAACGACCCGGGCGAATTCGATGTGTGCATTTTTGCCCACACTCACCGGGCCGAAGTTTTTCGCGACGATCACGGACGCTTGTACGTCAACCCGGGAGAAACGAGCGGATGGTCCTTCCACCAACCGTCCGTGGCCCTGCTCGACACGTCCCCCTTGTTTGCGCAGATTGTCCGGTTGGACCACCCGGACACCTGAAACCTGAGTCATAATCGGGGAACTCTTCACGGATGCTCGGCGTCTTCTTCTAGGGGACTGCCGCTCCACCTCCGTCACTTGTGGGAGACCGCCCTCGCCCCCCCGGGGCCAACGCGAGCTGTCTGGTGTGCGATGGAATTTCTTGGGGGCCGCAGCGGCGGGAACAGCCAAGGGTTTCGCCAGTAGGCCGGTCACTCTCGCAACACTTCCTGTCAACCGCGGGGGACTGGTCGCCGACGACCAGCCGCCGAATCCGTTTCTGACCAACGAAAGGAACGTCCATGCCACGTTGGACCAGTTGGCTCGCGGCGATCTCAATGATGCTGAGTTCGACGGCTGTGTTTGCCCAGGGGCTGATGATCGTGGTGGATCGGCCGGTGCCTCTGCCCCGGCCCATTCCTTCTCCCCGGCCCATCCCTTCCGCCAGCTATGCCATCAAGGAATTGCACATCCAGGCGAAAATTCTCGATCAAGCGGCCAGCGTCCAGGTGTCGCAGACCTTCGTGAACACGGGCAATGTCGCGATGGAGGTGCAGTTTCTTTTTCCGCTCCCTTACGACGGGGCGGTCGATCAACTGACCTTGTTGATCGACGGCAAGGAGTATCCCGCCCAGTTGCTCCCCGCGAAGGAAGCCCGAGCCCGCTACGAGGCCATCGTCCGCGCGAACCGTGATCCCGCCCTGCTGGAATGGATGGGACACGGCCTGTTTCAAACCAGCGTGTTTCCCTTGCCCCCCGGCGCCGAACGCAAGGTCATGCTGCAATACCACCAATTGCTCCGCAGGGATCATGGCCTGACCGACTTTTTGTTCCCCCTGAGCACGGCCAAATACACCGCCAAACCGGTGGAACGAGTGGGGGTGCGGGTCGCCATCGAAAGCGGCGCGGACATCAAAAATGTCTACAGCCCCACGCATCCGATGGAAATTCAGCGGTCCGACGCCCGCCGGGCCGTGGTGCAGTGGACGCGAACCAACGAGATCCCTTCGAGCGATTTCCGGCTGCTCTATGATGTCGGCCGCGTCGGACTGGCCGCCCGCGTGTTGAGCTACAAGCCCACGGACAAGGACGACGGCTATTTTCTGCTGTTGGCCAGCCCTCCGTTGGCGGCCGCCGATGCCGAGCGCCCGAGGAAAACCATTCTCTTCGTGGTCGACAAATCGGGCAGCATGTCGGGCAAGAAAATCGAACAGGCGAAGTCGGCCTTGAAATTCGTGCTGAACAACCTCCGCGAGGGAGACTTGTTCAACATCGTGGCGTATGACAGCACCGTGGAGGCGTTCCGTCCCGAGTTGGAGAAATTCACGGAAGACACCCGGAAGGCGGCGCTCGGTTACGTGGAAGGACTGTACGCCGGCGGGGGGACCAACATTCATGATGCCCTGCTGACGGCCCTGAACCAATTGAAGGATGCCTCGCGGCCGAATTACGTCATCTTCCTCACCGACGGCTTGCCGACCGTCGGCGAACGCAATGAAGCGAAAATCGCGGCGGCGGCGAAAGCGTCGAACACGGTCCGCGCTCGCTTGCTGCCGTTGGGGGTCGGCTACGACGTCAACAGCCGCCTCCTCGACCGCCTGGCCCGCGACAACTTCGGCTTGAGCGAATATGTGCGCCCCGACGAAGACATCGAGACCCACGTCTCCAAAGTCTACAACCGCATCGGTTCTCCCGTGATGACCGATGTGGTGGTCGGATGGGAGTTCGATGCTCCCCGCGTTGAGGAAGGCGCGCCCATCAACCGGGTGTATCCCAGGCAAGTGGTGGACTTGTTCGAAGGAGAACAACTCGTCCTGGTGGGCCGCTACAAGAGGTCTGGAGCGGCCAAGGTCGTCATCGAGGGGCAAATCGGCGGCCGTCCCCAACGCTTCGAGTTTCCCGCGGAGTTCGCGGCCAGCAGCCCTCAGGCGACGTATGGCTTCGTCGAAAAACTGTGGGCCACGCGCCGCATCGGGGAGATCATCGATGAACTCGATCTCCACGGCAAAAATGACGAACTGGTGAAAGAATTGGTGGACCTGTCGCTCAGGCACGGCATCCTCACGCCGTACACGTCGTTCCTCGCCGACGAATCGGCACGCCCGCGCGAATTGGCCTCCACCGATCGCTACAGCCAGACCTTCCGGCGGTTGGAGCGGCTGAATGAAGCCGAGGGACGCGCGGGAGTGGCTCAGCGTTCCGTCAAATTGGGCCTGCAAAACGCAACGACAGCTCCGGCTGCCGCCGCCGGTTTCGCCGGTGCCGCCATTCGCGAGATCGACAGCGATGCACTGGTCGTCCAGACGGGTGTCCGCCTGGCCGGCAATACAGCCTGCTATGTTCGCCGAAATGTGCCCTCCGCGAACGCGGACAAACTGGTGGTCACGCCGGAAACGGCGGCGCTCGATCCCGAGAAAGATCGGGACCAAATCACCGTGATCGAGCGGTTTTCCGACGCCTATTTCGCCCTGATCCGGGACAACACGCCCGCGGAGAACCAACTGCTCGCCGCCCAACAAGTCGACGAGGAATTCCTCGTTCAACTTCGCGGAAGGAATTATCTCATCAAATAAGTCCTCGCCGCGATCCGAAACGTCTCGGCCGTTTCCCGAAGTTCCGCCCCCGTTGCGGAGGAAAAACGCAGCTCTGAACGCTGCGGCTTCGCTCCTCGACGAAGGTTGCTCCGAGGGGTCGGTTTTCAAATCTGGCGGCTCGCGGCCATAATTCAGGGTATGTCGCCCCCCCAAGCAAGCTCCCAGGTTCCCGTCAATCGCACGTTGGTGGGAATCCTCGCCGTGCTGTGTCTGGTCTCCGGGGCCGTGTTGATGCTCAGTGGCTCGAACGGCCCAATCGCCTTGTGGCAGGGAGCGTTGTTCCGCGTGGGGGTGGTGCTAGCCGCCTTCTGGCTGGCCTTGCCGAGTCGTACCCGCGAAGCGGCTTGGGCCAGGGTGCCGATCTGGCAAGTGGTGGGGGTGCTGCTCGTCATCCTCGCCGTCGCACGCTCGCCCGCCGCCGCCAAAGTCCTCATCCCCGCGGCTTTCGCCCTGGCAGGCATCTTGCTGGCGCTGCGTCCTCGGAGAAAGGTTCGGCCGTCGCAGCGTTTGTTCCAGTGACACCCCGGCGAGCCAAGCAACCCGGAGTTGCGCGGGATTGGTCGTCGCCGGCAGTTCGACAGGCCCTTGGGAGTGGAATACGAATATGTTTCGCGTGACGCAGCACATCGAGTTCTGCTATGGGCATCGCTTGTTGAATTACACGGGCAAGTGCCGATTCCTGCACGGGCACAATGGCAAGGCCGTGATTGTCATGGAGGGAGAGGCGCTCGATCGCCGGGGCATGCTCGTCGACTTCACCGACATCAAACAGTCCCTCGCCACATGGATCGACGCCACGCTGGATCACCGGATGATCCTTCACGAGAACGACCCGGCGGTCGCCTTTCTGCGGGAGCATAATGAACCGATTCTGACGATTCCCGAGAATCCGACGGCCGAAGCGATTGCACGGATGATCTACCGGCACGCCAGTGCACAGGGGTTCCCTGTCGCGGAAGTCTCACTCTGGGAAACACCGAAGTCGTTTGCCACCTATCGCGAATCGTGATCCGTGGCGGCCTCGTGACGGTTCGGAAACGGAGACGGCCCGGAAATCGAGCACTCGATTCCGGGCCGTCTGACGTATGGGCAAAGGCCCCTGTGATCAACCGATTGATTCGCTGAGGTGGGTGTTGGGGCGACTGAAGGTTCCGAAAGAGCAGAGTGGGTCGATCTGCTGCGATGGTCCGTCAAGCGCGATCAGCGAGTTCGTCAGCTTCTCACAGGGGCCTGGGCTGGGTTACAGAACAGTTGTTGAACTAGCACTTCGCGTGCCAGTGATTTGTGGGACGGTTTGACGACGATCTCGGACCAGCGCCGAATTGATTGATTCAATCGTAACTTGCAATTTCAAATGGATTTGTGCAGGATACTAGGAAGCGGCGGCGCCTTCCGGGGGCAGAGCCGTCGGCGCCGATTCGGCGCTGGATGCGTCAGGTTTCGGCGCTCTTTTCGGCGCTGAACAGTTTCGACTCAAACTCCGCGACGAATCAACGCATGCAATCTAGTTCGCATGTTCCGCTCCGTTTCCGCCGAATGCTTCTCGCGGGCGGCGGTTTGTGCGTGGCGTATTGCCTCGTCGTGCTGCTGACGGTCGCCACGGCCAGCGATCTCCGCGTCCGCTGGCTGCTGATCGGCGCTGCGGGTCGCAAGGCGTTGCAGGAACAAATCGCGGCCACCGGGGTGACCATCCAGCAAGTGCCGGGGATCAAGGTGCGAGGCCCCGCTCCGGTTCCGGGAGACCTCCTCGTCCGCATCGGCGACCGGCGCATTCAAACCTCGCTCGACATTCCCACCAAGCTGCTGGAATTGTCTGGACGAGCAAGCCCCTCGCCGCATGTCCGGACCGAAGAGGGCCAACGGTGGGTGGAGATCGAATTCCGCCGTTCCGCCACGGGAGAAGTGTTCACCACGTGGGCGGCGTTACAGCCGGTCCCCATCGACGAGGTGGGATTGACCGTGTTGTGGTTCCTGTTGCAACTGGTGATTTTCACGGTGGGTGCCATTGCGGTGTGGCGCCGTCCGTTCGATCGTCCGGCGCGTTTGTTTTTCGTGATGTGCGCGCTGGCGCTGGTGGCGTTCGTGGGGGGCTTTCACTGGTGGCTGGTGGCCGGCAGCGGATGGCTCTGCGCTCCCTTCATCGTGTGTGCGCTCCTCTTGCCCGTGGTGACGCTGCATTTCTTCCTCATCTTTCCACGACCCAAAGCGGTGTTTGTGACGTCTCCCGTCCGAACGGCCGCGGCGTTGTACAGCATTCCCATCCTGGCGGCGGTGTTCTTCCTCGTCATTCAGGCCGCGTTGCTGCACGAACTGGCGACTCCGTTCAGCGAGGCGCGCGGACTGCGGATGCTGCGCTGGCTCGACTGGGTGCAGATCGTCATTTACGTCTATCTCACCATTGCGGCACTGTATTTCTGCGCGACGCTTGCCGCCATCGTGCATAGCGTGATCACCAGCCGCAGTCCGCTGGAGCGGCAGCAGGTCTTGTGGATTCTCTGGGCGGCCTTGGTAGCCACGGCGTTCATCGGCTACACCCTGGTGCTGGCGTATTGGCATCGGGTGACGTTCGCCTTGGGCGGCGGGCGGGTGCCGATGTTTCTGGCAAGCCTGGTCTTCAATCTGGCTTATGCCGTGGGAATTGTGCGCTACAAGTTGATGCTGGCCGAAACCTGGGTTGGCCGGAGTGTGTGGTACCACGCCGTGCGCGGGGGGGTGGGTCTGGCTTTCACGTCGGCGACCGTGGTCTTGGCGGTGTATGCCGGTCGGTACTCGGCCCACCTCTCGGTGTTTCAGTGCGGTGTGATTGCGGTCGTGCTGATTGTGGCGATGGCATTTTTGTTGTGGGGGCGCGATTGGTGGCACCGCTGGGTCGAGCGGCGGTGGTTTCGGGAGAAATATCGGCTCGACAAGGCGCTGCAACGAATCAATCGGGCCGTGGGCCAGTTCTCCGATCCGCAGTTTCTCTCGGAGCGCACGTTGCTGGCCTGCCGGGATGCCCTTCAGGCGGAGTGGGCGGCCCTGTATTTGCGCGATCGATCGACGGCAGTCTTTCGGCTGACGGCGATGGAAGGGACGGTGTCGTCGTTGCCGCTGGAGTGGTCGCCGCCGGACGATTGGCTGAATAGCCTGGGGCAGGATGGACGCTCCGAGGCAGGTGCGGCCGTGCCTAGAGACCGGCCTGCACCGTGGAACGAGTGGAATGCGGAGTTGTTGCAGCCGATCGAAATCGACGGCGAAGCCGCCGGGCTGGTCGCCGTGGGACCGAAGCCGGCGGGAAGCGCGTACACCCCGGAAGACGCTTCCTTTTTGGCGGCTTTGACGCAGATCACCGGGGTGGCCCTGCATTGCGTGCGCGTGCATCAGGACCTTACGCAGCTCAATGAGCAGTTGCGGATGAAAGTGGAGCGGATTGCCCAGCAAAAACAGCAAATCGTGCTGTTGCAGGCCGAATTGGCGGCGGCCCGGCAGTCACCCCCCGCCGCGGCCGAGGACGCCTTTCGGCGCGATCGCATCAAAGGTTCCAGCCCGGCCCTCGAACGGATTCTGGAGACGGTGCGCAAGGTGGCGGCCAGCGATGCCACGGTGCTGCTGCGCGGCGAAAGTGGCACCGGCAAGGAACTGCTAGCCCGCACCATTCACGATAACAGTCCGCGGCGGAATGGTCCGTTCGTTGCCGTGCATTGCGCGGCCTTGGCGCCCGGCGTGTTGGAGAGCGAATTGTTCGGCCATGTCCGCGGGGCCTTTACCGGCGCCACGAGCGATCGCCGGGGACGATTTGAACTGGCCGACGGCGGTACGCTGTTCCTGGACGAAATCGGCGACATCCCGCTGGAAACGCAAGTCAAGCTGCTCCGTGCCTTGCAGGAGCGGGAAATCGATCCGGTGGGGGGCAGCCTCCCAGTTCGCGTGAACGTGCGGGTGATTGCCGCCACCCATCGGCCGTTGGAACAACTCATCGTCTCGGGCAAGTTTCGCGAAGACCTGTATTACCGCTTGAATGTCGTGAGTTTGCTGCTGCCTCCCTTGAGGGAGCGCAAGGAAGACCTGCATGAATTGGCCGCCAGCTTTCTGAAGCGAGCATCGTCCAAGCTCGGCAAGCCGATCCAGGACATCGAGGACGACGCGTTGGATGCCCTGCTCAGGTACGACTGGCCGGGCAACATCCGCGAACTGGAAAATGTCATTGAACGTGCCGTGGTCCTGGCGGAAGGGGATTTGATTCGCCTGTCGGACTTGCCCGCCGATATTCAGCAGCGAGTTCACGGCGCCTCCGCGGGACGGAACGGTGAGCGAACCGCTCGCGATCGTGGGGAGTTGCCCAGCGGTGTGGGCTTGCATGGAGTCGTGCCGCGCGGTCGCGACCAGTTCGACGAACGGGGCAGGCTGTTGGCGGCCTTGCAGCAAGCCGGCGGCAACAAGGCCCGGGCCGCCAAACTGCTGGGACTGCCTCGCAGCACGTTTTTCAGCAAATTGAAAAAGCACGGCCTCGAACAGTAACAAACGACGGCAACGCCCCGGCTTCAGGAACGGATGCTGCCCTGACAGCTCGAACCGGCGCCCGCCGTACAGCCGAAACAATGCCGTCCGGTAACGATGCGTCGACCGGCGAGCAGTTCCGCCTGAAAGTCGCGCAGGTGCCGGGGGACCGTCGGCTCCACCGGCAGATCGAGCATCTGGTTGAAGTCGCAGTCGTATAAGCGGCCGGTCCAATCGACGGACAGGGTGGAACGGCACATCAACCCCTCGACGGTCGCCGGGTTGAACGCCGCCACCAATCGCGTCATGTATTCCTCCAACCGGCCATTCGTCAGCAGATCGTCGAGAAACCGGCTGATGGGCATATTGGTGAGCGTATACAACCGGGTGAAGACGATTCCGTAGCGCGTTTCCAGTTCGTGCCGGTAGGCGGCCTCGAGCGCGGCTTGAGGCGGGGGCAACGTCGGTCCGATGGGGTTGTACACCAGCGTCAGCGTCAATCCAGACCCGGCCTGGCCGTATCCCACCGCGTTGAGACGTCGCAAGGCCAGTACCGATTTTTGAAACACCCCCTCGCCCCGTTGACGGTCGGTGTTGGCTTCGAGGTAGCACGGCAACGAAGCCACGACTTCCACGCGGTGCCGCGCTAGAAACTCCGGCAGGTCCTCGTAACCTGGTGCCAGGAGAATCGTGAGATTGCAGCGATCAATCACGCGGCGCGACAGAGCAGCGGCCGCGCTTACCAGCCGGCGAAAATTCGGATTCATTTCCGGGGCGCCGCCGGTGATATCCAGGGTGGGGATCTCCGCGCGGCGCAGCACGTCCAGGCACAATTCGACGGTTTCCGCATCCATGATTTCCCGACGATCGGGACCGGCATCCACGTGACAATGCCGGCACGTCTGATTGCACAGTCTTCCCACATTCACTTGCAGCACGTCGATTCCCGCAGCCCTCAATGGGGCAAGCCCCGCGGCCTCGAGCCGTTGGGCAAATGAAGGCACGGTGGCCTGCACGCTGTCCAGCGAGCGAAGCTGTTCCTGGGGTGCCGCCAGAGGGCTGTGCCGTCGCAGCAGAGTCAATGTGGCCATGCGGCAGTTTCGCTTGGGGTGCAGTGGGGCTTCGACGTTTCAGACGGAGAACTCGACGAGGCTCGGGGCGTTGCCGCCCGCTGACGGAAAAAATGGGAATGGTGAGAACCTTCGGTCCCGCCCCCCGGGGGGGCATGCCGCGGCATCTTTCCCACGCGGATCATACCGAGTGCTTGCGGTTGCCATGTTGCCGAATCGCCACGGCAAGCAAGACGTGTGGAGTCCCGGCAACAGAGGGCCAGTCGCGGCCGGAGCCGGGAACAAACTGAAACGCCGCGCAAAGCCGGTGTTTCACGCCTGTTACGCCGGGGCGGCGATGACCGTTGACGAAGTGGCATCGAATTTGTTCACCCCCCTCTGCGCTGTTGCGTCGTTTTGACGTGCAGCTCTCTCCCCACAGTTTGCGAAAAACGAACTCGCGCGTCGAGGGGCCATGGTATGACACAGCCGGTAATCGTCGTCCTCAGCCGGGACCAGCAGTTGGCCGGAGAGTTGCCGGGCTGGTTGCACGGGCGGGCCGAGGTGCGGGCCTGCGACAGTCTCGAGGAGTTGATGGATCTGGCACGATGGCATGAGCCGTTGGGTATTGTCGCCGATTTTCGACGGGCGGGACCGGCCGGCCAGCAGGAGCAGCGCACCCTGGAATTGCTGTTGGAACGCTGGGCGGCGTCGCGCGTCGCCGTGTTGACGGCCGAAGAATGTCCCGAGCCCCTCGAACGCAGCGCCCAGCGGGCGCGCGTGGCCGTGGTCCGCGGCCGCGTCGATCGACACAAACTGCTGCACGCCTTGCGGGAGATGCTCGGCGGTGCGGAAATTGGCCTGACTCCCCCCGCGAGTGGCAACCCGGCCTCGGAAGAGGCTCCCTTGGGCGTCCTCTCGGGAATCACGCGGAGGTTCGAGACCAATTCCCCCCCGTTCAAGCAAGTGCTGTCGGAATTGGAAATCGCCGCTCGGCACGATGTCACCATCCTGCTCATTGGTGAAACGGGTGCCGGCAAAACCTACCTGTCGCGGCTGATTCACGAAGTCTCGCCGCGCCGTCACGAACCGTTTCTGCCCGTGGCGTGCGGAGCCTTGCCGTCCGACTTGATCGAAAGCGAACTGTTCGGCCACGTGAAAGGAGCATTCACCAGCGCCCATGCCGACAAGGAAGGCAAATTCATCGCCGCGCGGCGCGGTTCGATCCTGCTGGATGAGATCGATGCGTTGGGACTGGAGCAGCAGGTGAAACTGCTCCGGGTGATTGAAACCGGCGAGTTCGAGCCGGTTGGCTCCAATCAGACGTTGCGCTGTCAAGCGCGGTTGATCGTCGCCAGCAACCTGGAATTGCAGCCGCTGGTGGAGCAAGGGCGGTTTCGTCCGGACCTGTATTACCGCTTGAACATGTTGAAGTTCGTGATCCCGCCGCTGCGGCAACGGAAGATGGACATCGTTCCCCTGGCCCGAAAGTTCATTGCGCAGTTCACCGTCAAGCACGGTGTGCGCGTCGAACAGACCGACGCCGATTTCTTCCAAGCCTTGTTGGATTACCCCTGGCCGGGAAACGTCCGCGAATTGGAACATGTGGTGCAGCGGGCGGTCATTTACTGCCGCGACGGCATCCTCACCGCGAAGAACCTGCCGCCTCACGTTTTGTCCCGTTCCGCTGGCCCCACCAACGACCCCACGGTGATTCTGCCTGAAACGGGCGCACTGCCCCCGATGGCCTTCCCGGCCGATCGCAGCCTGGGCGGTCAGATGGCGCTCACCGAACGGGAGATCATCGAGCAGACGCTGTTCAAGAACAGCTTCAGCCGCACGAAAACAGCGCGGGAGCTCGGCATCAGCCGCGTGACGCTCTACAATAAGATGAAGAAGTACGGTCTGCTGCACTAGCCAGCGAGCCAGCCGGCCTCGGGCGGGGACCACGCCGCGGAGCCGCCCCAAGTGCCCCGCCGCCGCTTACGGTCTGAGCGGATCTTCCGGCAAGGAGGCGAGCCACCGGTTCTGAATCGGAATCAGTACGCCCAAAATCGAATGCAGCACTTCGGCGGGAGACCGCACGGCATCGATCTGCGAGATGATGTCCGACGGATAGAAATTCAGCACCGGCTCCGACTCCCGGCGATACACCTCAAAACGGGTGCGAATGACTTGTTCGTTCGCGTCATCGGCGCGGTTTTCCCGAATCGCCCGCCGCTTGATCCGATCGATCATCGCATCTTCATCGTGGCACACCAGATGAATGATGTGCTGCACGTTGATGATCTCGGCGATGATTTCCGCCTGCCGCGTATTCCGCGGAATGCCGTCCAACACCAGAAACTCGTCGGGCGGTTTGTAGCGGGAAATCGCGATCTGGCCGTGCAGGGCCTTTTTCCAGATGCGCACCGTCAGCTCGTCTGGGACCAACTGGCCGCGCGAGCTGTACTCGTAGATTTCCCGGCCTTCCGGGGAACTGATGTTGAGGGAGCGAAAGACGTCGCCGCACGACAAATGGTAAAACCCGGGAATGTGTCCCAGGATGGTTCCCTGCGTTCCCTTGCCGACGCCCGGTGCGCCAAACAGCAGAATCGTGGGAAACCGCGCGTCGATCATAACGCTTCGTCCGTGGTCTGCGGTCCGCGGTCCCTGGCGCACAACCCGACGAAGGACCGCGAACCACGCACATTAACGGGACATGAATGCGACGACCTGGCCAATTTCCACCGGCAGGCTGACATCCGTCGCGGTGGGAAGAGCCACGACCCGCGCTTCCAGTTCCTTGCTGTCGAACTGGATCCAATCGCACGGTTGGTGCGATGAACTTTCGACGATGCCGCGATAGAGCTTGTGCAGGTTCGGACGTTTCCGCAGGGTAATCACATCGCCCGGGCGCACGAAAATCGAGGGCTTGTCCACGGTCTTGCCATTGAGCTGGAAATGACGGTGCACAATTCCTTGCCGGGCCTGCAACCGGGTGACGGTAAACCCCGCGCGGCGAATGACGTTATCCAACCGCCGCTCGCACATCACCAGCAGGATCTCCCCCGTGTTGCCTTTCTGGGCCTTGGCCTTGGCGAAGTACCGGCGGAGTTGGGCTTCTCGCAACCCGTAGTAGTATTTGATCTTCTGCTTGTCCGCGAGGGCCATTCCATACACCGAGAGCTTCCGCCGGCGCTCGGCCATGCCCGGGGGCGAGTTTCGCCGCTCCAGAGCCTTGACCGCCCCTGCGTTCTCAAAGACCATCACCCCCAGCCGACGGTTCACCCGTCCCTTGGGCCCCGTATAACGCCCCATACGCTGACTCTCCTGCCCTGATTCCGCCGGGCTTGCGTCCTAATCCGCCGAGAAATCCCGAGTTCGGTATCATGGCGACTCGCCGCCACAGCGTCAACCATCCGCACCGTCGTCCGAAGACCAAAAGGTCAACAATTCTTGATCAGGTTCCACGGGCCGGTAGACCGGTCACAGCCCAGGAGACGAGGAAACCGAGTTCCCCGTGGGAGGGATCGTCCTCCGCCAATGCCCATCCGCCGATTACGCGTTGATCGGTTGGGGCAACCGCGGCAAACTGGTGTTCGGCGCCAACAGACCCCAACGGATCGCAAGTCGGGCCTTGGCACGCATGTTTGTCAGACCGCTAGCGGGTCAAACGCGCTTCCGAGCCCCCCGGAGCCATCGTTCGCCTTGCCGTCGCATGGTGTTCAACCTTTCGTCCCCGCAACTGCCCCATACGGTTTACTGTTACTGTCGCACGTTGCGGTGGCCGCGGTGCAGCACAACTTGGGGAAGTCTTGTACCGTGCAGCCGTCGGAAGTCAGGAGCCGAAGGAAATGCGTTGGCCCCCGATTACCACGGCGCAAATTCGGGCCGCAAGGCCCCCCAAAGCCCGTGTCGACCCCTGGCAACCGCAAGGGTGGTTCCTCGAATTGGAATGCTCGGCGGCGGGGCGTGCGGAACCAGTGCTGACGATTCTGCTCACAAATCGAGAATGCCCGTGGACGTGCGTGTTCTGCGACTTGTGGAAGCACACGCTGGACGACGACACGCCTCGGGGGGCGATCCCGGCACAAATGGCTGCTGTCCGCCAGCACGTGCCGACCTGGCCGTCCTGCGTGAAACTTTACAACGCCGGGAATTTTTTCGACCCTCGGGCAATACCCGTGGCCGACTACGGGGCCATGGCCGAACTGCTCCAAGGGGTCGAGACGGTCATCGTTGAAAATCATCCGCGGCTGACCGACGATCGCGTGAAGGCCTTTCGAGACTTGCTGTCGGGACAGTTGGAAGTCGCACTGGGGCTGGAAACCGTCCATCCGCAAATTCTTCCCTGGCTGAACAAGCAACTGACGGTTGACGAGTATCAACGGGCCGTCCATTGGCTGCGAAACCATGACTGCCAGGTGAGGACCTTCATCCTCTTGCGTCCACCCGGCATCAGTGATGCCGAGGGAATTCATTGGGCGGTGCGTTCGCTGGAAGCGGCTTTTGCCGCCGGCTCCCAATGCTGTAGCGTCATCCCCATGCGGGGAGGCAACGGCACGATGGAGCGACTTCAGCAGGAGGGCTGGTTTGCGCCGCCCAGCCTCAAGGCGTTGTACGACACGCATGTCGCCGGGTTGCGGATGCGGGCTGGTCGGGTATTCGTGGACCTGTGGAATATTGAGTCGCTGTGGGACTGCCCAGCGTGTGGTCCGTCGCAAACCGCGGCACTGCGCACGATGAATCTGACCCAACAGATCGTGCCGTGGCCAGCCTGTCACTGCCGTTGAGCAGCCGCTGGGAAATCGCGCGGCCGGCTCGCGCCATTTCGGGCGGGAGGCGTGGTGAATTCGGTCGGCTTGAGGCGGCCTTCGAGGCAGATTCGTCCGGCTGCCGATCGGCTGGGGTCTTGCAGCCGTCCCACCGATCAACGACAATTCACCGCGCCATGATGCAGTTCCAGGTCGACGATCTGCCGATGCGGGCGATTGACGAGGGGCACGGCCAACCGCTGGTGTTCCTGCATGGATTTCCGCTCGACCATTCGATGTGGGACTATCAGCGGCGCGCCTTTCGAGCAAACTGCCGCGTGTTGATTCCCGATCAGCGCGGTTTTGGCCGAACGCCGGCGGGGGAACGGCAAGCCACGATCGACCAGTTTGCGGCGGATGTAGCGGGTCTGCTCGATGCGGCCGGGGTGCACCAACCCGTCGTGTTGTGCGGACTGTCGATGGGAGGCTGCGTCACCTTGGCCTTTGCCCACCGCTATCCCGAACGCCTGAAAGCCCTCATTCTTTGCGACGCGCGGGCGGCGACCGACACCCCAGAGCAGGCGGCGAACCGCTTGAAGCTCGCGGAGCGCGTGCTGACCGAGGGACCGCGGATCGTTGCCGAGGCCATGCTGCCGCGGTTGTTCGCTGCCGCCACCAATGAGCGTCAACCCCGCATCGTCGATGCGGTGCGGAACGTGATCCTGGCCACATCGGCGCGGGGCATCGCGGGAGGACTGCGGGCACTCGCCGGCCGGTCGGACGCCACGCCGTGGTTGGCCTCCATCTGTGTGCCGGCTCTGTTGATCGTCGGAGAGGAAGACATCATTTCGCCTCCCGCGGAAATGCGGGGCATGGCCGCGGCGATGCCCAACGGCCGTTGTGTCATCATTCCCCAGGCCGGTCACATGGCCCCTCTGGAACAGCCAGAGCCTGTGAATGCGGCCATTCAAGAATTTCTGGCGCAGTTGGCATAGTGCGGAGTTCCGCGGTGCGCTCCGCGGGGAAAAGCCACGGAAGTCCTTGCCGACGCTTGCCGGGGGCTGCGGAGCGTACTCCGCCGTGATCGGCAAGTGTGGACACCAGCCACGCGACGGAAAGGGTGGGGCGTGGGGGCGCGATCGGCGGCGCGGCGGTCAATGCCAGTAGGAACGATCCAGCGTCCGATAATTGATCGCCTCGCTCAAATGCGCCACGCCGATGGTGTCCTGGCCGTCCAGGTCGGCAATCGTCCGAGCGATCCGCAAGATTTTGTCGTGGGCGCGGGCGGAGAGGGCCATCTGCTCCATCGCCTGCTTCAAAAGCTGTTCGGCCTCCGTGTGCAGTTTGCAATACCGACGAATTTCGCCCGGCGTCATGCGGCCATTCAGCTTGAGCGGCAGACCCCGAAACCGCCGTCGCTGCACCTCACGGGCGCGCAACACCAGGGCGCGCATCTGCGCGCTGTTGGTTCCGGGCGATTGGTCGGACAGTTCGCGGAATGGCACGGACGGCACCTCGATATGAATGTCCAGCCGGTCCAGCAAAGGCCCCGACAATTTGCCAAGGTAGCGTTCAATTTGCGGCGGATTGCAGTGGCATTGTCGGCGAGGGTCTCCGCGATAACCGCAAGGGCAGGGGTTCATGGCGGCGACCAGCATGAGGTTCGCCGGGAAGGTGAGGCTCCCCATCGCCCGGGAAATGGTGACGGTGCCGTCCTCCAACGGTTGCCGCAGCACCTCCAGCGTGCGGCGGTTGAACTCGGGCAATTCGTCGAGAAACAACACCCCGTGGTGCGACAGGGAAATCTCGCCGGGCGCGGGAACACTGCCGCCCCCCACCAGCCCCGCCTCGCTGATGGTGTGATGCGGCGCGCGAAACGGCCGTTGCAGCAGCAGGGGTTGACCCGGATCAAGGCGACCGACGGCACTGTAAATGCGCGTCGTTTGCAGGCTCTCCTCGGGCGACAAATCCGGCAGGATCGTGGCCAGCCGCTGAGCCAGCAGAGTTTTGCCGGTGCCCGGCGGGCCGATCATCAGCAAATGGTGTGCTCCCGCGGCCGCCACGGTGACCGCTCGCTTAGCGGACTCCTGCCCCTTCACGTCGGCGTAATCGATGGCATAGCGGCCGTACTGATCGACGGCCTCCTGCCACGAGAATTCGGCGGGCGGAATCTCGAGCTGGCCGCTGTAGAAGCCCACGGCCTCGCTGAAGGTGGCCACCGGGATGATGTCCAGTCCGTCGACCACCGCGGCTTCTCGGGCATTACCGACCGGTACGACCAGCCCCTGTTGCCCCCGCTCCTTGGCGGCCAGGGCCATCGACAACGTCCCCTTCGCGGGCCGCAACGTGCCGTCCAAGGCGAGTTCGCCGACGGCGGCGAACTGGGACAGTCGGTCGGATTGCAACTGGCCGCTGGCCACCAGCAAACCAATGGCAATGGCCAGATCGAGCGATGCCGCGTCTTTGGGAAGATCGGCCGGCGAGAGATTGATCACAATCCGATCGACCGGTCGCAAATAACCGCTATTCACCAAGGCCCGCTCGATGCGGTGGATGCTTTCCCGGACGGCGGCCTCGGCCAGTCCCACCAGAATCGTTTTTGGCAACGCACCCGGAGAGATGTCCACCTCGACGTCGACGGCGACTGCTTCGATTCCCAGCAGCGAATAGGTGGACAGCTTGGCCAACATTGCGCGCGGTGTCCGCCGAGTTGACGCGGTGGAAGCGACCATCATTCTGAAGCGCGCCACAACACCATGCAACCATGATGGTTCCACCTCCCAGCCGCAACATGGCGGAGCAGGCGCCAGGCGGTGCTCGCCACCAAGGGTCTGCCTCAGTGGCGAAGATAACGCACGATTCGCAGAGATGACCGGGAATTGGCCATGAAGACGGACGAGCCGTGTTGCACCTTGCGGACCTGCCCGGTCCACCGCCACACCAACCACCTTTGCCAAAGCGTCCCTCGGGGTGCACGAAAGCTGGCGGAGATCGGGAAATCACGTGCAGCCCGCAGTGTGCGCCTCGGCTGGGGAATCGTATAATCGAAGTTCGATAAGTTGTTGGCTCGATGATGAATGGAGCGTGCATGTTCGCCGCCGCACAGTGGGTTGGTCTGCTCGCCTTGTTGGGGGCCGCGGAAGAACCGTCGCCGCAAGCGCTTGAATTCTTTGAAAAGCGTGTGCGCCCGGTGCTCGTGGAACACTGTCAGAAATGCCACGGTGAAAAGGAGCAAAAAGGGGGATTGCGGTTGGATTCGGCGGCTGCCGCGCTGCGGGGAGGCGAGAGCGGCCCCGCCCTCGTCCCCGGCCATCCCGAGAAAAGTTTGCTGATCAGCGCCATCAACTATGATCCCGACGGCTATCAGATGCCGCCCACCGGCAAACTCCACGCCGAGGCCATCGCCGCTTTGACGGAATGGGTGCGGCTGGGTGCTCCCTGGCCGGCAAACGGAGCGGTGACGGGGGTCGCCGAACAATCGTTCAATCTCCGCGAACGGGCGCAACACTGGTCGTTTCAACCCGTCCGCGCGACCGCGCCGCCGGACATCGTTCGCCGCGAGGAACTCCAGAATCCGATCGATGCCTTCATTGGCCAGCGATTGCGTGCCGCCGGTTTGCAACCAAATCCTCCGGCAGATCGGCGCGTGTTGTTGCGGCGGGTCACCTACGAATTGACCGGCTTGCCCCCCACGTTGGAGGAACTCGACGCCTTTCTCGCCGACAATTCCCCCGACGCCTACGAGCGCGTCGTCGATCGTTTGCTGGCATCGCCCCGGTATGGCGAACGGTGGGGCCGGCATTGGCTGGACCTGGTACGGTTCGCGGAAACCGGAGGGCATGAATTCGACTACGAACTTCGCCATGCCTGGCCTTATCGGGATTATGTCATTCGGGCCTTCAACGCCGATGTCCCTTACGACCAATTCGTTCGCGAGCACATTGCCGGCGACCTGCTGCCGGAGCCGCGACGCGATCCGGCCACACAGTCCGTCGAATCAGTGATCGGCACGGCATTCTTCTGGTTTGGCCAAGGAAAGCACTCTCCCGTTGACTTGCGGGCCGAGGAATGCGACACGATGGACAATCAGCTCGACGTGCTCGGCAAGACGTTTCTCGGCTTGACCATCGCCTGTGCCCGGTGTCACGACCACAAGTTCGATCCACTGACTCAGCGCGACTATTACGCTCTGGCCGGTTATTTGCAAAGTTCCCGCCAAACATATGCGGACACCGCGCCCCCGGAGGTCAACTCCGCCGTTATTGAGGAACTCCACAAGCTGACCCGGCGGACACAGCCGGCGCTGTGGCAGCAGTCGCTCGCGGCGCTGCACCTGTTCGTGGAGCGCTTGCCGGAACTGCTGCACGATGACGCCGCGAACCCCGCCTCGCCGTTGCCCCCTTTGCCCGCGGAGTTTGTCGCCACCTGGCGGAAATCGCTTGCGGCCGAAGCACTGCACGATCGCGGGCATCCGTTTCACTTGTGGGTGCATTGGGCACAAACACCGGACGCCGTTCCCCAGCGGGTGGCGCAATGGCAGCAGGCACGCCGAGCCGAGTTGGCTGCCGAACGGAATGCGAATCGCTCGGAACCTGATGGCGCACCGCCGGGCAGCGCCGCGGCATCCGCGTCGGAACTCCTGGACCCCGCGAATTGGTTCCCGGACGGTTTGGCGTTTCACCGTCCAGCTACTCGTGAACTTGTGCCGTTGTGGGACGGTTCGAGTCTTTTGCCGTTGCGCGGCCTGGTCAGTCGCGACACTCTGGCACACAGCGGCACGGTGTCCGGACGGTTGCAAGGGTTTCTGCGGTCGCCCACGTTTACCATCAACCACCGGTTGATCGACTATCGGGCTTACCGTCGCGGCGGGCCGGAACGGCCGTCCCGACCGCTGAAAGACGGGCAAATCCATCTGATCATTGATGGCTTCCATTACATCAAGGATCCCCTGTACGGCCGCTTATCGGTGCAGGTGGCGCGGCGCGACACGCCGCAATGGTATCGACAAGATGTGGGCAAGTTTCTCGGCAGTCGAGCCTACATCGAAATCGAGGACCTCGACGACGGCGAGATCGTCGTCGAGCAGATCGTGCTGCACGACGGCGAGCGTCCCGCCGATCCGTTGCATCCGTTGATGGCCCGCGCGCTGGAATCCGCCGCCATTCACAGCCTGGCCGATGTGGCGCGCGTGTACCAGCAGGTGTGCGCGGACGCGCTGGAAGCCCTGCGGCGCGAACAGCTTTACGGCGTGCGGCCGTTTAAGGATGAAGCGGCAGCGGGCGCCAGCCTCGTCCAATGGCTCTGCCGACAGCCCCTGTGGCCCGATCATCCGCTTTCGGCGTCACCAGCGGCCAGCGAGTTCATCCGTCGGCGGCAGGAACTCGAACACCAGTTGCTCCCTCCGCAATACACACTGGCCATGACGGACGGCAGCCCCGAGAACGACCGCCTGCTGATTCGGGGGAATCCCCGCAAGCCGGCAGAGGAAGTCGAGCGGCGGTTTTTGGAAGTTGCTCGATGGTGGACGCCTCCGTCCAAGCCGGCCTGCGCGGAGGAGTCTTCCCCCGCCTCGCAGTCAGCCGCGGAGTTCGCCGAACGTGCTCCCCCGAACGGGAGCGGACGATTGCCACTGGCGGACGCCGTGGTTGATCCCGCCAATCCGCTCACCGCCCGCGTGCTGGTGAACCGTTTGTGGCAACATCACCTGGGACGCGGCCTCGTGCCGACTCCCGACGACTTCGGCAAGATGGGACAACCGCCCACACACCCCGAATTGCTGGATTGGCTGGCGGCGGAGCTGTGGCGGAGCGGCGGTTCGCTGAAGCACATCCACCGGTTAATTGTCACGTCGCACACATATCGACAAAGCAGCCGGGCCGCCGATCCCCGCGCGGAAGAGGTCGATCCCGAGAACAAATTGTGGCACCGGGCCAACGTCCAGCGCTTGGAAGCCGAAGCGATTCGCGATGCGCTGCTCGCGCTGTCCGGTCGATTGGACGACCGGATGTACGGCCCCGGCGTGTTGCCGCACCTGACTCCCTTCATGGAGGGGCGCGGGCGTCCGGGCCAAAGCGGACCGCTCGATGGCGCGGGTCGACGCAGCGTGTACATCAATGTGCGGCGCAACTTCCTCACGCCCATGTTTCTGGCCTTCGACTTTCCCACCCCCTTCACCACGATGGGGCGGCGTTCCGTCTCGAACGTGCCCGCGCAGGCTTTGGCCTTGATGAACAATCCCTTGGTGGTCGAACAGGCCGCGCGCTGGGCCGATCAGGTGCTGGCCACCACGCCGGAGCCTGCGCAGCGCGCCGAGCGGCTGTACCAGATGGCATACAGTCGTCCGCCGACCGCTGAAGAACTCGCCGCGGCCGTGGCTTTCGTCGAGAACTCATCCGGTCCACGGGCCTGGCATGACCTGGCCCACGTGCTGTGGAACGTCAAGGAATTCATTTTCGTGGAGTAGGCGCTGCCGGTCACGCGCTTCCCAGCCCTTGTTCAGGGTTGCAGTTCGGTCTTTTGGCGGATCGTCAAATCCAGCTTTCCGGGAAATTCCTGCCCGTTGATGGCGAAGGTCATGGGACCGGTGATGCGCACCCGTTGCGTGCTGGTGTGCACGATGCCCTGGACCGCGTCGAACAGGATTTCCCCCTCGGAATCCGCGATGGCCAACTCGCTATTGATCACCTTCAGGGGGGATTGCGCGTTGGCCTCCATGGCATAACTGACCGTGAGGGGCTTGGGGACGATGCGATGCAGTTTTCGGCCGTTCTTGTCCACCACGCCCGTCAATTGATACTCCGTCTGGAAGAAAAACGTCTGGCCGCCACCGATGTACGATTCCTGGCTGCGCTCCCACTTGTCGCCCGGCTTCACTGGTTCGGCGGGCAGAAAGTCCGCTTCGATCTTGAATTGTTTTTTTCGTTTTTCGGGATCGAATTCGCTGCGGGTCGATTCATCCAGCGACGCCAGCGCTTCGGGAGGAAACTCGACTTTCTGGAGTTCGTTGTTGCGGTCGTATACCAGCGTGGTGGGAGTCCGCAACGTCACCCGGAAGAGTTGCAGGACCGGCTCCAGTTCCGGAATGGCTGCCGGCTTGTCGGGATTGGCCGAATCGAAGCTCACGCTCAATCCGCCGGGGAGTTGCAGCTCCACCTGCATCGACGTGACTTTTTGCGTTTCCCGCAGGGTTCCATCGGCGGCACGTCGTCCCTCAACGTGCTCCGAATGCACGAAGACCTGGGATTTGGTTTCGACGTCCATTCCGGCGATGTTCAGCGTTTGTTCGATCTTCGCCTGGGTGTGATACACCAGCTTGCGGCCCTCCACCCGCTTGTGGATCAGTTTGTCCTGAGCGGTGGCGGCACTTGTTCCCAGACACGCCGCCACGCACAGCCACGCGATGGTTCGCCACGAAATGCCCCGCATGTTGTTCTCCAATCTTGAAGAATAAAGTGCACCGAAAGGACTCGACATCGAATCGGCCGCGGCCTTCGCCGCCAGGCCGCGGCCCATTAATCCGCGGGTGCCTCGCGCGGCCCACCGCATTGCGGACATTGCAATTCGCCTGCTGCGATCATACCCCCGCAAAAGCCGCATGGTTTCGCCGCGGCTTCGTTCAGCCGCCGGTGGACGTGCCTGTTGATCGTCCAGAACAAGGCCCCCGTGGCGAGCAGATGCACCAACATGCCTCCAATGACCACCGTGAAGACCACGGCGCATACGATCCCGACGAAGATCGCCATCATGCCGAGGGCCATCGGTGCGACTTTGAAGAAGGGCGTCGAGTGGACACGGGAGTTATTCTCCGGCTTCCCGCGCGAATTTGCCAGAGGGCAGTCGAAACGGAAATTGTCAGCGCCATCGACGACAACAAGAAACGATGAAGAGTGGTCGGCGGATCACAGAATCGCCAGGGGGTTCGGCGTTCGTCCGGCGTACCCCGCGCAAGTCCCACGCGATTGGCCGCCCGCAAGATCCGCCAAACCCCATGAATGGCGCCGCGGTCGGATTCCTCAACTTTGCGATGGGCGGAACCGCTCGTAGCCGAATTCGCTCAACCGCGTCTGCACGAGGTGTTCCCGCTCCGACTCCGAGAGGCCGTTCAGAACGCCCCACAACACGCAGCCCATCACGATGCTGGTGACGTTGACGACGCTCAAGGGCAGGCGGAACGGCCGCAAGTCGGCGTAAAGTTCTTCCCGACTACAGTATTCGCCGAACTTTTCCCCGCGGTACAGCATCGACAGGCCGCAGAAGTCCGCGCTCCATTCGTAATCGAATGGGCCGTAGGTCCGACCTCGATGGATCACCCAAAACCGCGAACCATCGAGGTGGACGGCATGACTCGGCGACACGGAACTGCTCCGCAAGAATCGCACGCTGTCGACGGCACCTGTCAGCGCAGCGTGAGAAGGAATTCAACCTGGCTGGCGAATTCTTACCGGGGGGCGAGTGGCCGGCAAGGCCGAAACCGCTGAGCGCCAGGGTCGCGAGAGCATGTCGGCACTGTGCCCGGCCGGGATTTCGCAGAATGTGCCGCCCAACTGCGAAGTCGGTCAGGTGCGAGAGGCCGGTCAGGTGCGAGAGACTGGTCGGGTGCGACCAGCGCGTACCGATCAAGGGTAACAGATGCGAAACTCTCGGCGACGACGGATTGTTCCGCTGTCGGAAGGAACGTTGTTCGCGGCGGGACGTCGACTGGGGTGCCCATCGGCCTGGTGAGAGTCCTTTGCCGTCTCCTCAAGTCGTCTGTGTCCCACTCCGTGTCCCCAGTCAGGGGATCGGAGAGCGGCGAAATCTGCCGGAAGCCGCCGACCTTCGGCAAAATGGCGTCAATTCGATCGCGAACCAGGGAGAAATGATTGAAGCGGTCTTGCGACCACGGCGTTCGCCGACTATCGTCCCGCCCTCTCCCTTATCCCTGACGACGACGAGCCAGCTCTTTGAGGAAGGGGCACGTCCCCGGCCGCTGTTCCTCTGCGCCGTTCCCAGGAGTGACGACGGATGGATCAAATGACGCAAACACTTCGCTACCTTGGAGTTTTGTCGGTCTGTAGCCTCCCGCTCGGGCTGTCCGGATGCGGCGCCACCACCGGCTGGGTGATGAACAACTCCGGAATGGGGTACTACCAGCAGGGACAGTATGCGATGGCGCGGCACGAATTCGCGCAGGCCGTGGCCGCCGCTCCCTGGAACGCCGATTACCGGCACAACCTCGCCATGGCGTTGAAACAAATGGGTGATGTGACCACGGCCGAGCGGGTGCTGCGGCACAACTTGACGGTCAACGTGATGCATCAGCCCACGTATCATTCACTGGCCCAGTTGCTCAACGAGCAGGGGCGTCAGGGAGAGGCCTTGGAACTGGTGCAGACGTGGTCGGAGACGCAACCCTACCTGGCGGCGGCCCACATCGAATTGGCCTGGTTGCAGCGCGAAATGGGCAATCTGCCCGACGCGGAGCGCGAGTTGCGCCAGGCGCTTCAGGTCGAGCCTCAGAATCCCATCGCCCTGGCACATTTGGGAAGTCTGTATCAAGACATGGGCCAAACTCATTATGCCGCTCAGTTGTATCAGCGGTCTCTCGCGGTGAATTGGAATCAGCCGCAAGTGCAAACCCGGTTGGCCGCGTTGGCTCCCGCCGCGGGGATGCAACCTGGGCTGCATCCCGCCAGTTTGGCCCGGTCGACCTACGGCATGCCCGCCACTCCCTACGGGGTGAACGTGCCACCCTACGGCATGCCCGCCCCCGGCGCGCCCGGCGATGGTCCGCCGGCTTATGGCCCTGCCGCCGGCATGCAAGTGGCGGCACACATGCAGCTTCCACCCCCGTTGTTTGATCAGGCTGTGGCGTCGCCTTCGGCCGCCTCGATGCCAAACGGAGCGTTCCTGGCCACCACCCCTGCTCCGCACGGTTCGATTCCGATGAACATGGGACCGGCGAACCTGCCGGCGGGAATGCCAGTGCCTCCGGGAGCCCAAGTGGTCGCGTCTCCGCTACCAGTTCCCCCTGGTGTACCCGTGGCTGGTTCTTCCGTTCCTTCCGAGACCATCGTGATTCCGGCGAATGGTGCCCTCGACATGGGGCCGGTCTTGCTTCCCGCGCCAGACGCGGCCCCGCCGCCGACGGCGGTCGCGCCGGGAACCACGATGACCGCCGCGAAACCCCTGCCTTCGTCGGGGTGGCAACCGATCACGCAAACCTCCGCGCAGGCTGATCCCGCGCACGTACCGGCTCCCTCCCCGCTCCCTTCCACCACGGCTTATTGATAGCGGCCGATCGACCCAAGCGCGCGGTCCGCGGCGGCTGCTCTCTGCGAGTTTCTGCAAGTCTCTGCGAGTTTCTGCGAGTCTCTGCGAGTGGCAGCAGTACAGTGAGCCAGTCAGAGCAGGGGGCCAAGGCGGAAAGCCGTCATTTCGCGCGGGTGCAGCCGTCATTCCACACAGGCGCAGACACCGGTGCGGAAATCGCTGCCGAGACGCAATTCGATGCTCATGGTCACGGGCGTCGAGCCTTGATAGCGGTTGAGCACGAGGCGGATGGCGTCGCCCGGTCGTCGTTCGCGCGTCAGGGTGGAGAGTTGCTGGAATTGCCGCAGGGGTTCATTGTCGATCGACAGAATGACGTCACCGGGCCGCAATCCGGCACGATCGGCGGGTGAATTGGGCACCACGCCCGTCACCACCGTATCGGACGAGTCGCGGCTGTAGCTGATCCCCAAACACCCCTGATCGGGACGCCGAATCACGGTGTCGGGGCGCGCAATCCGCAGTTGTTGCAATCCGGCTTCGGAAACCGCGGCATCATCATCGACATGCACCATCAGCAGATCGCCGGGAAAGAGGCGGCCGATATGCTTCAATCCGGGGTCGCCTCCCAGCCAGTTGCCGTCTAAAATCACGAGCCGCGTGGTGAGATGGGTGCGGGGCGACGCACTGAAATCGGGGGCGCGGGCATCGGTGCGAAGCTCTTGATGCACCGCGACGTGGACGGTGGCTCCCAGGCAATCGAGGTGGGCCATCGCCCGATTATGACGCAGCGTGGCATTGCGGAGCAAAATCCGCGCGGCGAGGTCGGCGGCACTGCGCACGGGAGACCCCGCCAACTCTTCGAGGCTCTCCTCGGCCAGCTCGGAAACCCGCACGTCCGACGAGAGCATCAATTCCTCGAGGATGGCCACGATTTCACGAAGTTGGTTGGGGGCGGCCGTTTGCGCCGCCCGCACCAGTTCCGGGGCGATCGTCTTGCCGCGGACAATCAGTTGGCCCGCGGCCGCCTGTCGCACCACGCTGCGGGGGCTGGCCAGCCGGTCGACCAACTCGGCGGTGGAGAGCGACGAGTAATCCTGCGGGCTGGGATCGGGAACCAGCATCACGGTGACGATGAAACCGCCGGCCACCAGCAGGACCAGCGATCGCCAGGGCCAATTGCTCATGATGACCCTTTCCGCGCAGAAATGGTCAGGTGCTCTCGGCGGGACGCATCGACGCCGCACCTGTGTAGTCTTCGATCACCGTGGTCCCCGGCCCCCGCTGCTTGGCCCGATACATGGCTTCGTCGGCTCGCTGCACGCAGGTCCACGGGTCCCCGGGGACCGCGTGAAACACCACGACCCCCACACTGGCCGACAAACCAGGAAAGGCACGCTCCAGCTCATGGGCCAAGGCCGTCCGCAGCCGCTCGCACACGTGTTCCGCGCCGCTCCGATCGGTTTCCGGCAGCACAATCACGAATTCGTCTCCACCCAGGCGGAACACGCCATCGTAGCAACGGACCGAGCGCCGCAACAAATCGCCCAAGCGCTGCAACGCCTGGTCTCCCGCAGCATGGCCGCGCTGATCATTGAGGCCTTTGAAGCCGTCGCAATCCAGCAGGGCGACGGTCAACGGCCGGCGAAAGCGGACGGAGCGTCCCACTTCAGCGGTCAACATGGCCTCGAGAGCCCGCCGGTTGGGCAATCCCGTGAGAGGGTCGAGGTGGGCGCCCCGCACGGCCTCCGCAAAACGCCGGCGCACGCGGGCGGTGGTCCATGCCAGGCCCACGAAGATCGGCACGAAGCACGCCGTTGCCAGGATTTCGGTCCCCGGAGGGGGAGTCGCCGTCAACCGCAGCGCTTCCGCCGCAATCACGGCCGCGGGGGCCGAACGGCTCATTCCGCGCCATATGCCGATCAACAGAAACCCCAGTTCCCAGGGGCGGGCCACGCCTTCCGGCCCGCCCCGAATTTCCCACCACAACAGGCCCAAGACGACGAAACCCAACAGGGCGAGCCAAGCTGCCCGAGGGAGGTCCCAGCGGGATGTGACGATGTCGCCTGGCTCGCGAACCGCCGGTGCGGGCGCCGTTTGCATGGTAAATCAGGAAATGCCTTGGGGAAGGGGAGAACGCCGCGACATCCCAGTGGCGAATGGAACGTTCGCACTCTGCTGAAGCCGCTTGAATTTACGGATTATCCAGCGGTGTCATTCTACGGATTGTTTGGCGGGGAGAGAAATCCTTCCAACTGTCGAATCACCGCATCGGTCGCCGGATAAACCTGCGGACGCACTTCCGCCGTGGTGATCTCCCGCCGCATCCGGCCGGCAGCAGGATGTTCGGGCGGGTTCGGCAGCCGTCCGTGAGTGACGGTGAACAGCCGGGAGGAAACGCGCGTCAACGGGACGATGACGCGGCCCCGGGGGGAGGCGCCGTCCCAAGGCCGCACCTCCACACTTGGTTCCGCTAGATTGCTTTTCCAGGTCCGCTCCACGGTCAGCCGCGGTGTCGGGCCAGGCTGCCATTCGCCGAGGACGATCACATCGGCTTCCAGCACCTGAGCGCGGTTGACCACCACGGGATTCGCCGCGCTCAGCACCAGCACCAAGAGGACGCCAATCCACGCCAAGGCCACGGCGAGGATGATCCAGGCGGGGCCGCGGCCCGGCGTGGCGGCGGCTGGTGGCGGCCCATTCACGTGCGGAAGACCTTCGACGTGTCGATGCGGTAATTGCGTCGAAACACCTCGTCGAACGAGTACACGTCGGCAAAGTCGCTCAACTGATCCCGTTCGGTGCGGCGCAGCTCTTCCCGCTCCACCAACTCGAACACGATCCGTCCAAAATCATCGGTCGTGTGAACTCCCCAATGGGCGAACACCGTGGGAGCCATCATACCGAATTGCCGGAGGCCCAGAAGTCGAATGCCTTCCAGCAGTTCCTGCCCGGTAATGTGGCCGCTTTCCTCGTCGGGTCCGGCAGCCGGGGAACGACCCAACAATTCCTGCGTAAACCGCAAGGCGTTGATCACGAACTCGTAAGCGTCCCGATGGTAACGCAGCCGTGGGCGCGAACCCTGCAAAGACAGCGAAGAGGACATCTGCACCAAACACTCAACCGGCGCCACACCAACTGGCGGGCGCGATGCCAGGCCGCCGACCAGCCTGTGTCGGCGACGGACCGCCCCAACTATACAGTGCCCCCCCGTTCGCGCGGAAGGGAACATTCGGTGTTCGTCGGCACGTCGGCGCGAATCGCGTACAATGGGCGCCATGGCCCACCCGCCCCTGCTCAGGATGACTGCCGCCGGACTGTACTGCGATGCCGGCGGCTTCCACATCGATCCCTGCACCGCGGTCGCCCGTGCCGTGGTGACGCACGCCCACACCGATCATTTTCACCGCCAATGCCGACGGTACCTGACCGCCCGTCCCGGACGCGGCGTCTTGTCCGATCGCCTCGGCCCCGCTGCCCTGGTGGACACGCTGGACTATGGGGAAACGTTGCGGATGGGAGACGTGATCGTGTCGCTGCATCCGGCGGGGCATGTGTTGGGTTCGGCCCAGGTCCGCGTCGAACATCGCGGCGAAGTGTGGGTGGTGACGGGAGATTATCAGCGGGCCCCCAATCCCACCTGTGCTCCGTTCGAGCCGATCCGCTGCCACCACCTCGCGACCGAATCGACCTTCGGCCATCCGCGCTTCCAGTGGCCGCCGGCCGAGGAGTTGTTTGCCGCGATCCATCAGTGGTGGCGCGCAAATCAGGCGGAGGGGAAAGCCAGTTTTCTGTATGCCTACGCGTTCGGGAAGGCCCAGCGACTGCTCGCCGGTTTGGACCGCCGTTTGGGGCCCGTGCTCGTCACGCGGGATATCGACGCGATCAATGCGCGGTACCGCGAGGCGGGCGTCGAACTGGGGCCAGCGCCGGTGGCCAACGACGTCGACTTGGAGCCGCTGTGGCGGAACGCGCTGTTCGTTTTGCCTCCGGCAGCCCGCTGGCGACAGCCGTTTCCCTTCGCGGGGGATTACGCGACGGCGTTCGCGTCGGGTTGGATGTTGCTGCCGGAACAAGTCTGCCGATGGCGCGTTTCTCAGGGGTTTGTCCTCTCCGATCACGCCGACCACGCGGAAATCCTGACCGTCATCGCCGAGTCCGGAGCGGAGACCGTGTGGGTGATGCACGGCTACATCGACGCGCTGGTGGCCGAACTCCGGCAACAAGGCCGCGACGCTCGTCCCTTGCGGAGTCCGCGGTGCACCGCGCCTCCGGCGGCACACAGCCAGTTGCGTTTGTCTTTCGACGATGCGCCGTAAGCCCTGTCGGGAGCAAGCAACGCAGCCTTGCGGTGCACGGCCGTCAGGGCGTCTCGCTCGCCGCCACCGACAACTCCCGCTTGACGCGGGCCACCATCTCGCGGACATGAGTGCGGTGCTCACTCAGTCGGCGAAACCGCGTTTCCACGACGCTGTTCACGAACATCAGCAGCACCGCGGCGAGCAGCCCGGCCCCGGTGGACCAGATGGCCTCGCCAAAGAACCGGACGATCGTGCTCACGGTGTTCCGCTGGTCGTCGGGACTCAACTGCAAAGCGCTGCCGATGGCCAGAATCGCCCCCATGGTGCCAACCAGGGGATAGGCTTCGATCATCGTCCGGGCGACGTTGTAGCAGGTGTCGAAGGCGTGAGAATGCAGGTAGCGCCGTTCTTCATCCAGAATTTGCATGCGGTTGCGCAGGGCTTGCCGATCGCTCCGCCGGGCCGCATCGTCCAGCACATCCCGAATGTCCGCCAGAAAGGCGTCGATTTGTTCGGAGAGGTCGGCCCCCCGCTCGAACAAGCTGCGATGCTTCAAATCACGAGTAAACGCATCCAGGTCGCCCGCGAGTCGCCGCAAATCCCTCCGCGCCCACACCGTCAGCCAGAAAAAGCACACTAAATGCAAGACCGCGCACGCCACAATGGCGGGCATCACCCAGGCGGAACACCGGTAGATCAGCTCTTGAGTCCAATTCACGCTGCCATTCTCCGACCACCCCCGTTCGCGGAGGGCCAAGCCGCGAAATGCCCGTGCACCGAAATGCATGTGCACAGAAATGACCGTGCACCGAAATGACCCGTGCGCCGAAATGACCCGTGCAACGAAATGGCAGGGGGCGCGGCCCATCCACGGGAAGCACCCCGCAACCGGGCGAACGCAACGCCTCGTTTGGCGGCTGAGCCCCACCTGGCTCCCCACGATAGTTGCTCGGGCACGGCAACGCAATTGCGTGCACGGCCGTGCGGCATCGAGGCTGGAGTGACGGATCGACGCCACGGTCAGTCGCGGCTCGACGCGGCGGTCAGTCGCGGCTCGACGCGGCAGTCAGTCGCGGCTCGACGCGGCGGTCAGCCCCGCGGGCTGGTCCGCTGCCCATTCCGAGGGGCGCACCACTCGCCGCCGCGGCGTCATCGGCCCCCGTGCGCGGCCCGGTGTGGCGAACAATCGCGCCAATTGCTCCAGGTTTTCGCGGCGTGGCGGTGTTTCCCCAGAACCGCTTCTACGCCAAAATGCAGCCAGCCATCGGAGCTGACGGCGGCGGCCGCCGCGCCGTGGCTTCCACGAAGTCGGTGCCCGGCTCTGCTCCGCCAACCAACCACCACCCTGCATCACGGACGCTGCCATTCCCATGCACACCACCGATGTCGCGATCGTCGGCGGCGGAATCATTGGCCTCGCCACGGCGTATCGACTGTCGCAACGCTTTCCGGCGGTCCGCACGATCGTCCTGGAAAAAGAGCGCGAAATCGCCCAGCACCAAACCGGACATAATTCCGGCGTGCTCCACTCGGGCATTTATTATAAGCCGGGATCTCTCCGCGCCAAAAACTGCCGCGAGGGCAAGCTCGCCATGCAGCACTTCTGCGATGCGGAGAACATTCCCTACGAATTGTGCGGCAAGGTGATTGTCGCCGTCGACGCGTCCGAACTGCCGCAACTCGAGCGGATTTACGAACGCGGCCAGGCCAACGGAGTGCGCTGCGCGCTGATCGACAAGGAGCGCCTGCGCGAGATCGAACCGCACGTCCGCGGCGTCAAGGCGATTCACGTGCCCGAGGCCGGCATCATCGACTACCGTCAGGTTTGCGAGCGATTGGCCCAGCGGGTCATCGAACACGGCGGTAAAGTCCTCACGCAGGCCCGCGCCACGGCCATGTTCCGGCGGAATGGCCGCATGATCGTGGAGAGCACGGCCGGCGAAGTCGAAGCCCGCTACGTGGTGACCTGCGGCGGCCTGCACAGCGATCGTCTGACGCGGCTCTCCGGCCAAACCCCCACGGTGCGGATCGTGCCTTTTCGCGGCGAGTACTACGAACTGAAGCCCTCCGCACAGCACTTGTGCCGGGGATTGATCTACCCGGTGCCCGACCCCAATTTTCCTTTCCTGGGAGTCCACTTCACGCGGATGATTCACGGCGGTGTGGAATGCGGTCCCAATGCCGTCTTGGCGTTTGCGCGCGAGGGTTACTACAAAACCAGCTTCAACCTCTTGGACTGCCTGGAAACGCTGACTTACTCCGGGTTCCTGCGGCTGATGGCCCGTCATTGGCGGGCGGGCTTGCATGAGTTGTGGCGCTCGCTCAGCAAGCGGGCCTTCGTCGCGGCATTACAGCGGCTGGTGCCGGAAATCCGCGGCGAAGACCTCGTGTCCGCTCCGGCGGGTGTCCGCGCTCAAGCCCTCACCCCCCAGGGCGAATTGGTCGACGATTTTCTGATTCAGGAATCGGATCTGGTGATCAACGTCTGCAATGCCCCCTCGCCGGCGGCGACGGCTTCACTGAATGTCGGCAACTTGATCGTCGACAAGCTCGCTCCCCGGTTGACATGAGGCGAGGACAGCTTGCCGGCGTGAACAATCGGCACGCGGGAGATGGGGCTGGTCCGGCATCATTCGTGGTGCGGCGCTAAGGCGTCGGCCGGCAGCGTGGAGACGTCTTCTCCGGTGATCCGTTCCCACGCGGTCGCCGCCGCCGTCCGGACCATGGCCTCTTTGTCAGCCAGCAAGCGGCGGACGGCCGGCTCCGCCTCACGCGCGACAGGACCAATCTGCCCCAGCGAGCGCACGGCATCGCGGCGAACCCGCGTTTGGGGATCGCGCAAGGCCGCTACGAGTGCTGGCACGGCATCGACCGCCGCTGGCCCGATGTCTCCCAACGCCTCGGCCGCATGTTCCCGCACCAGGGGGTCGTCGTCGGTCAGGTGTTCGACCAACGTCGCCACGGCGGGTGCGGCGTCGGGACCGATCTTGCCGAGCGTCCGGGCTGCATTCCAACGCACCTCGGAATCCCGCGTGCGATCCGACAGCACGGCCATCAACGCCGGGAGCGTGGTCTTCGCCGCGGCCCGATATTCACTGATCGCCCGCAAGGCAATGGCCGCATGGGGGGTCTCCAACAAGGGGACCAGAGCGGGCAGGGCCTGATCGGCCGCAATGCCCACTTTGGGCAGCGCGGCGGCCACCACGCCGGGCAGATGCGGGTCGGCATCGCGCAGCGCCGCCAGCAGTTCTGGCTCGGCCGAACGGGCGTCGGGACCCAGTTTCGCCAACAGCCGAGCGGCAATCCATCGGGCTTCCGCATCCGCTCCATGGGAACCGGTTCCCGACAGGATGTTCCGCAACACGGGCACCGCCTCGGGGTGCGCCAGCACGGCTTCCGCCTCGGCTTGAACGGCTGGTCCACCACTCAATTGTTGGCGCCAAGCGCTGGCCGGGCGTCCGCGGTAAAAGGTTTCGCCGGTCAATCGCCCGCGCAGAACGCCGCTGGGTTCCAAGAGGATCACCAAGGCCGCGCCAGCAATCACGACCGCGCTGGCGACCAGGAAAACGACCAGAAACACCGGTCGACGTTGGGGCATGGGGGCGATCCTGTCCGAAAGCACGACGACGCGGGCAAAGCTATGGTGGGGGTGAACATATCCCACAGGCCCACGTGGGGGCAACCGCTCTGCCGAGAGTTGGGGTTACCGCTCCGCGGCACGCGAAGGCAACCGCTCTGCGCAACGCGGAGGCGAGTCCTTGGCCACAGCCGCGGCCGCGGAGGTACCACCGGAGGCTAGACTTCAGGAAGGACTGCCCGCCGATTGACCACGGAGACCGCGAACATCCATTTACCGAGGTACCGAGGCTGCGGGAATCGCCAAGGAGCGACCGTCCCGGGATCGCGCGGCACACTCAGCGCAGGCCGATAATCGCTCCGTGGGCATCCACATCGATGCGGTTTGCCGCGGGGGACAAGGGTAGACCGGGCATGGTCTTGATGTCCCCGGCCAAGGCATACAAATAGCCGGCCCCCGCCGAGAGCCGGACGTCTTGAATCGGCAAGCGAAAGCCCCGCGGGCGTCCCCTGCGCTGGGGATCGTGCGACAAGGAATACTGCGTCTTGGCAATGCAGACCGGAAGGTGGGCATAGCCCCAGGCGGCAAACTTGTCCAGCGCTTTGCGGGCGGCGAGCGTGAAGTCCACGCCGTCGGCTCCGTAGACTTCCCGCGCGATGGTCTCGATTTTCTGTTCGGGCGGTGCTTCCACGGCATACAGGGGGTGGAAGTCGCGCGGTTGATCGGCCGAGATTCGGACGGCCTCCGCCAATTCCATCGCGCCGTCGGAGCCGCGGGCAAAGGCATCCGAAACGGCCACGGCCGCCGCCCCCGCTTCCCCGGCCAACTGTTGGATGGTTTCCAGCTCGCGTTGCGAATCCTCCGGAAAACGGTTGATGGCGACCACCACGGGCAAGCCGAATTTGCGCAAGATGTCCAGATGTGCCTGCAAATTCGCGGCACCAAGCTGCAAGGCCTCGAGGTCTTCGCGAAACAAGGCGTCCGGCAAGGGCCGGCCGGGGCGCACCTCATACCGACCGCTTTGGTACTTCAGCGCCCGCACCGTACACACCAGCACCTCGCAATCGGGACGCAGTCCGCTGGCCCGGCACTTGATGTGAAAGAACTTCTCGGCGCCACAATCCGCGCCAAAGCCGCTTTCCGTAACCACATAGTCCGCCAGGCGGACCGCGGCCAGATCGGCGACTACCGAACTGTTGCCATGCGCGATGTTCGCAAACGGTCCCGTATGGACCAGGGCCGGCGTCTGCTCCGACGTTTGCACCAGGTTCGGACGAAATGCATCGCGCAGCAAGGCGGCAAGCGCGCCGGCACAGCCCAAGTCGCTGGTGGTCACGGGGCGCTTGTCCGCCGACGATCCCACCACTATCCGACCTAACCGCTCGCGGAGTTCTTCCCACGAAGCGGCCAGCGACAGGATGGCCATGAGTTCCGACGCGGCCGTCAAGTCGAAACCGGTTTCGCGTAACGCGGCGGCAGAGTCCAAACCCAAGCCGGTGATGATGTGCGCAAGGCTGGCGTCGCACACATCGAGCACTCGCCGCCACTTCACCGACTCGGGTTGCACCACGGGAATCAATCCGCGACGGACATGATTGTCGATCAACGCCGCCAACAGATTATGAGCCGCCGCCACGGCGTGCAGGTCCCCCGTGAAGTGCAAATTGATGTCGTCCTGAGGCAGCAACACGGCGCGTCCCCCGCCGGCACCCCCTCCCTTGATGCCGAACACGGGAGCCAAGGACGGCTGGCGGAGGGTGACCACGGCTCGCAACCCCAGCCGGCAAAGGCCGAGCGCCAGTCCAATCGCGGTCACCGTTTTTCCTTCCCCCAACGGGGTGGGTGTGACGGCGGTGACGTTGATGTACCGAGCCCGGGAGGCAGGCAAGCGCGTCCACAGATTCGGAGCGAGTTTGGCCTTGAACCATCCATAAGGTTCCACGTCGTCGCGTCCCAGTCCCCAGTTCTGGCTCAATTCGAGAATGGGACGGGGGGTCTGATCGACGTGCATGGCAGGCGTCACCTGACTCCAGGCGGAAAACGAGGTTCCTGTTCCCCGGTGGCATCCGCTCGTGATTCGCACATCGGATCGGGACGAGTCGTCGGAAGAGGCTTCTTGCCCTCGCCGCGAGGGATGGGGGCGTGCGGAGTGTTTCCGCTCAACTTGTGCCGTTTTTACGGACGGCGCTCATGGCTCAGCCCTTTGCTGGAGCCGTCGCCGCTGGGAAAAGACGGCGATTCCGAGGGCGGCCGCCAGACTGCCGCAGGCATTGAACACTAGATCCCAGCCGGTATTCACATACCCGCCGACGTTGGTATTGGGAATCAGCAGCGTCGCGAGGAATTCAATCACTTCATTGAGCGCTCCGAAGCCCATGCCGGCGGCAAAGCACAAGGTCAGCAACCCCCACGAAGGGGAGACTGGAGCACCATGGTGCGCCAGGGCGCGCGCCAATCCCTGCCAGCACACCCAGGTGGTTAATCCGAAGCCGTAGGCGTGCAGCACCTGATCGTATTTGAGCCGTTCGGGGATGAGCCACCAATCGTACAGCACCAGGGTGTCTTCGTGCGGCCAACTCGCGGGGATGGGAACCAGGCCTCCCGAGAGGTGCGCAAGTCCCCACAGCGACAATCCCCACAGCGAAACAAGATGCAACCGCACGCGCGCGTGCAAACCGCCGACGACGGCGATCAGCACCACCATCACCCCCAGGTACAGGAAGAACTCCCGATTGCCTCCCCGCAAGCAAACCAGCGTGAATGGCGCGAGATAACTCAGCGTAAACGCCAAAACCAGCAATTCGCGCCAGGTCCACACCGCCGTCGGTCCCGGCGATTGGCCTTGGGGATGAGCATCCAACTCCATGGGAAACACCTGGCCCCACCCCCTGCCCAGGGCGGATGACGCCCCCGCCTTCAGGCAAGCACTTCCTCGATCACCGCGCCATGATCCAACACGGGCACTGGGCGGTTTTGCAGATCGCGCACGCGCTGCTCGGGATCGATCCCCAGGATGTGGTAGATCGTCGCCGCGATGTCGGCGGGGCCGATCGGACGGGTCAGGGGAAACGCCGCATGGGCGTCAGTCACACCCACCACCTGTCCCCCGCGAATCCCCGCCCCGGCGAAGAACAGCGAACCGCACTTGCCCCAGTGGTCCCGGCCCCCCAGTGGGTTGATTCGCGGCGTGCGACCGAATTCGGTGACATACACCACCAGGGTCGATTCCAGCAGTCCCCGCTGCTTGAGATCGCGGATCAGCGCGGCAAAGGCCCGGTCGATGCCGGCGACGTTGTAACCCCGCAGCACCATTTCCGACACATGCGGGAACTTCTGTTCGGGGACGTTGTGAATGTCCCACAGGTTGCCGTAATCGGGATCGTAGCCGTAATCGACCATCACAAACCGCGCGCCGGCTTCCACGAGCCGTCGGGCCAGGAGACAGCGACCGCCGATTTTCGTGCGACCGTAGGCTTCCCGCGTGGCCGGCGATTCCTGGGAAACATCGAAGGCTTGTCGCACATGCGGAGCGGCCAGCAACCGTAGTGCCCCATCGTAGTGCCCGCCCATCGCCGCCATGCCCCCCGAACGGTCCGCCACTCGCAGCGCTTGTTCGAGCGTCTGCCGCAAACTGGCCCGCCGTTCCAACCGTCCCAAGGTCACTCCCTCCGGGAATCGCAATTCGGGCGGATTGAGATTCTCGTCCGCATATGCCGAGGGATTCGCCGATTTGTCTCCCACCGTGAAGTCCGGCTGCTCGGGCTGGCCGCCCACGCAGAAGGGGGCATACTGCGCCCCCAACCAACCACCGACAAACAGGGCGTGCGGCGGCGGACCGGGTCGCGTGATGCCCGGCACGGCGATGTACCCGGGCAGTCCGTTGCGGGGTCCATACAAATACTGCACGATCGCGCCGATGTTCGGCTCGCTAAACAACTGAGCCGGGGTCACCTTGCGACCGGACAGCGTGTAAACCTGGCTCAGCAGGTGGTCATCGCTGTCGTGGGAAAAGGAGCGCACCACGCACAAATCTTGAGCGCTTCGCGCCAGTTCCGGGCAGCTCTCGCAGAAATGCACTCCGGGAATGGCCGTGTCGATGGCACTCAGTCGGCCGCGAATTTCCTGGGGCGCTTCGGGTTTGGGATCGAGCGAATCGAGATGCGTGACCCCGCCTCCCATCCACAGAAAAATCACCGACTTCGCCCGCGCTGAGGAAGACGGCGCGGCGTGCGCCGGGCGGAACAGACTCGGCCAGAGGCTGCTCGACACCGCCAACGGCCCGACCTTCAACAAGTCCCGCCGCGAGACGATGCTGTGGAGGGCTTCCAACCGCGCATGGTGCAGCGACATGGCATCGACCTTGCAACCAGAACCACGCAACCTCGCACTCCCCAGGGGCGAATCGCCCCCCCAACAGCGATGCCTATTATGTTCGCTCGACCCAGACTCCGGCAAGACATCAACGCGGGTTTATGATACGTGGGTACGTGTTGACAGCCCAGTGGACGCGGTGGTTCCGTGGACGCGCCCCTGCTACCTGCTACCTGTTGGTCGCCCAACGGAAACGGTGGCGTCGCTCAACGGAAACGGTCGCGTCGCTCAACGGAGACGGTTTCGCCGCTCGGCCTCACATCTGCGGTCGCGCCGCCGTAAGATGCGGGCATTGTCCGACACATCCGAAGTGGGAGAGATCCCGAGTTGTGGGAGCATTTCCGATGATTGCCAATCGATCCGGCGGCGGTTTCACCATTAGCGGGGTGCGGACGGAAGATCGGGAAAAGGCGCTGCGGATCTTGTTCGCCCGTTTTCCGCCGGATGAACAAGGCTGCCGCCTCGAAGCCACGCTCCGTGCGGTCGCTGCGGGAACCTTGCGGTTGGAAGGCTTGCGCTGGGCGGTTCAGGATGGATTGCCCGTGGGAGCCGCATTGGCCATGGAGCAGCCCGACGGCATCGCGCTCGTCTGGCCACCGACGATGACTTGCGCCGCGGAAGACGCCCAGGCCGTGGAAGACGCCCTGCTGGCCGACCTCGCCCAGTGGCTCGACGCTACCCCAGCCCGCATGGCGCAAATCCTGTTGGATCCGGACGAGATCAGCGACGCGTCGGTCTATGAGCGGCATGGTTTTCGACACCGCACCGAGTTGTTCTTTGTCGCCCGCTCCTTGCACGAACCGTTGCCGGATTGGCATTTGGGCGAACTGAGTGCCGAAGCCTTCGATGCCTCACGGAATGCCGACCGCTTCGCCGCGGCCATCGAGGCAAGCTACCGCGGGTCGCTGGATTGCCACTGGTTGGAAGGGGTGCGATCAGGGCGCGAAGCCTTGGCCAGCCATCAACTGTCGGGAAGGTGGGAACCCGCGTTGTGGCATCTCTACGTCGTCGATGGTCGTGATGTGGGCCTGCTGCTGCTGAACGATCATCCCGATCAGGATGCGATGGAACTGGTGTATTTCGGCGTCGACCCGCGCGCCCGCGGACGCGGGTACGGCCGCGCCCTGGTGGGCCATGCGCTGACCCAAGCCGTGGCCCGCGGTCGATCACTGCTATTTGCCGCGGTGGACGCGGCAAACACCTACGCCAATGCCATTTATGCCGAGGCAAAGTTTGTGGAACTCGCGCGCCGGCAAGCACTGTTTCGTTTCCCGGGTGGATTGGCACGCGAGTAATCCACACGTTCCGCACAACTTCGAGGCGGCCGGCCAGCCCATTTGGGAAGGCGCCGCGTGCTCCCATCGTCCGCAAAAGCCGAGGGTTTCGACTACTTTTCCACATGATGAATTCATGGTGAATTTTTCGGGAAGCAAAATCGTTTGACATGCCGCTCCGTCGGGGTACGATCGCGACCGCTGAGTGAAACGACGCCGTGGCACGAAGTGAGAGCCGTGCCGCGGTGTCGCCTGTCCTGAAAAACTTCCCCACAACACGGTCTTCCTCCATACCGCTGCGATCGCGGAGCGCCTGCGGTTCGATGGGCATCGAACGGCGAGGGGGGTTGCTGTGCGCCTGGGGCGGGAGCGAGGGGGTCGCAAGATGCAGCCCGGCATGAGGCCGACAGAGTCGGTGCGCGCCGCGTCGGAGCAACAGGATTCGCGGTTAGCCGCCATCCTCGAGGAACTGAAGGTGCAACTGGGCGAACGGCGATACGCACTGTGGTGCGAGTCGCGCATCCGTCCGTCGATTGCCGACGATGTCCTCACCATCGCCGTCGAAAGTCCGTTCCTGCTGAATTGTTTTCAGAAGCAGTTCAAGGATGTGCTCGCGAGGGTAGCGCAAAAAGCTCTCGGTCCGGCGGCACAAGCCGTGCTGACGGTGGATGCCTCGCTGGCCCTCGATCGGCCGCCGGCCACCGGTCGCCCTGAACCATGGCGATCTGCAACCGTCGCAGCGCCCGCGCGCGGCGCGGAGAGTGGCGGTGCTTCCGGGGCGGGGAAAGCCGCAATGTGGCAGGGACCGTCACGAGAGGAACCAGCAACGGCACGGCAGCGACGGCTTGCCGATCTCGCCGATTTTGTCGCCAGCCCGGCGACGGAGCTGGCGCTCACTGCGGCACGTCAGGCGGCGAATTGGCCCGGCACGCGGTTCAATCCACTGTTCTTGTACGGAAGCGTTGGGACGGGCAAAACGCATCTGCTGGAAGGGATTTGCCGGCAGTTGCGGCGGAATCATCCGCAGCAGCAGGTGGTGTTGATCACGGCGGAAGGCTTTGCGAATTACTTCACGCAGGCGCTGCGCGATCACACCTTGCCCAGTTTTCGCCAGCGGTTCCGCGGCGTGGATGCGCTTCTTGTGGACGATGTGGACTTCTTCGAATCCAAGCGAGTATTCCAAGAGGAGTTTCTGCACACGTTGACGGATCTCGCCGATCACGGCCGCCAAGTGGTGGTGGCAGGCGACCGGCACCCTCGTTTGCTGACGAAGCTGGGAGAAGAATTGATTTCGCGCTTACAGGCCGGATTAGTCTGCCGACTGGAAGCACCCGATCTGGAGTGCCGACGGCGAATCGTGGCCGCCAAGGCGCAGCGTCTCGACGGCGAATTCGCGCCGGAAGCGCTCGAATACATCGCCGAAAAGTTCACCGGCAGTGTCCGCGAACTCGAGGGAGCGTTGAACTGTCTGCAAACGTGTTATCACATGACCGGTCAACGGGTGACCTTGGCGCGCGCGCGGCAAGTGCTTCTCGATCTCCATCGCGACTGCCTGCGGATCGTCCGCCTGGCGGATGTGGAGCGAGTGGTGTGCGGCTTGTTCGGCTTGAAACCGAAAGACCTCAAATCCGACAGCCGCGTGCGGACGCTCGTGCAGCCGCGGATGCTGGCCATGTTTCTGGCTCGCAAGCACACGCAATCGGCTTACACGGAAATCGGCTCCCATTTTGGCGGCCGGAATCATAGCACCGTCATGTCGGCTGAGCGCAAAGTGTTGCAATGGCTGGAGAGCAACGCGACCATCCGCGTTTCCTCGCAGTCCTGGACTATTCACGAGGTGATGAACGTCCTGGAACAGCAACTGCTGGCGGGGTGATGGGCCATCCACTGGCGGCGAAGAATCTGGCCGAAGCCGAAAGTGCCGCCGAATCTGTGCCCGAATCTGTGCCCGAATCTGTGCCCGAATCTGTGCCCGAATCTGTGCCCGAATCTGTGCCCGAATCTGTGCCCGAGTCTGCGCCCGAGTCTGCGCCCGAGCAAGCAGCCCGCATCGTCCCGGCCGCGGGCCGCCCTCATCGTGGGCCGTCGATGTCCATGACGTGCGCCTGCCGCGCGGACTGAAGAAAAACGACGCGCTGCCCGAAAATACCTGTCCGTGGACCGCGCGCTTGGCGCAGCACGAGTGGGCCAATGAACAGCCCTCGAGAAGTCTGCGCAGGGCCGGGGCTTGCACCGCGCGCGACGCGGGGACGGTCGCGAGCTTGACGTGAGTATTCGGTGTCAGCGGGTTTAGTAGAGGTATTGACCGCTTTGAGCCCACCACACTTCGTCTTCCAGGCGGCTCAGAAACCGGTCGAATTCCTCGGAGGACTCGGGGCGGGCTACTTTGGCCGACACCACATGCCGCAGGCGGGCGGGCACCGGTCGATCTTCCTGCTGGCCCACCAGCAGGACCGTCACCAGATTGGGATCCGCCTGTTGCCGCAACCAATCGAGCACGCCCACGTCGCGGTCCCAAAACAGTTCCGCATCCAGCAACAGCACCGTCGGCGACTTCGCCTGGCACTGTTGCATGCACTGCTGGCCATCCGCGGCGACCTTCACCTGGTATCCCCGGGCAGCCAGACTGCGGCGGCATTCGTCGCGAAAACGGGCGTCATGGTCGGCAATCACAAATCGCGGCATAAGCGTTTCCTCAATCCATGAGTTGCTCTTATCGGGCGGTCCAGCGTCTGTACTGCAAATACGTTCAGAGTGTTTCTACCGAGATATGGGGGGATATCCTACGGTCTTGATTGTGGGAAGTCTCTCCCAAACACCTCCGAGCACGCAGAAACTTCCCCTCACTTGAAGGATTCCGATCAATTCCTTACAGCTTTCCAATTCCACGGGATTGCTTCTGCCGCCAGATATTCGGCAGCTTACCGAGGCGATCCCTGCCGGAATTCGCCTGCTCATCCCGCGGCCGATTCACAAAGGGAGTTGCCGCGCGCCATCGAGCAGGGGACAACGCATCGGCAGTGAAGGAAAGATTTTGGTCCACAACCTCGACCGCATGGTCGACCGCTGGCCGACAGTCGTCGTCCGCAAGGGAGTTCCACTGGTGCGCCTCGGGATCGTCGTGTGGTGCTGTTGCTTGGGAGTTGCCACCCCACTTGCCGCCTGGTGGGATGCCGGACACAAACTCACCGCCGCGTTGGCGTATCAACGTCTGACTCCGCGGCAACGCCACGTGCTGCTGACAATTCTGCAACAGCATCCCCGGTTCGCCAGCGATTTTCTTGCGCATCGTCCGGACGAAGTGCGCAACGGCGGTCCGCACGTGGAGGCCGAGTGGCTATTCCAGCAAGCGGCCATCTGGCCCGATCAGACGAGGGATTTCCCTCCCTTGGAACGGGACCAGTTTCATCGCCCCACCTGGCATTACGTCAACTTTCCGTTATACTTGAATCCAACTGATGAGCCTGCCTTGCAGAACCTGATCCGGGTCAATCTCGACGCCGTGCCTCCCGCCGAGCCGTCTCCCGACATGAACATTCTTCAGGCCCTAACGCTCGCGCGGCGTCAAGTGGCCGATCCGACGACCGCCACCCCCACCCGGGCGGTCCTGCTCTGCTGGTTGCTCCACACGACGGGTGACATCCATCAGCCGTTGCATTCGACTGCCCTGTTTTCTCGGCACTTGTTCCCTGAAGGCTGCCGCGGCGGCAATTTGGTCAAGACCAAACAACGTCGCAATTTGCACGCGTTGTGGGACAGCCTGCCCGGGGAACAAATGTCCTTCCATCGGGCCAAAAGTCGCGCCGCGACGTTGGCTGCCCAGCCCGATGTCCACCAACTCGGGGAACAAGCCGCGAACCACATGGACCTTACCACCTGGGTGGCTGAAAGTCGCGAACTCGCGGCGGAAGTGGCCTACGATCGGGAGATTTTGGCCGTCTTGCGGGCGGCCGAAGCGGCGGGCGTCGCGGAATCTCCCGTGATCGACCTGTCCGAGGCCTATTTGCGGCGGGCCGGCACGGTGGCCGAACACCGCGTCGTGGTTGCGGGATATCGCCTCGCAAAAATGCTGGGCGAAATCGCCGACGCATTGGACAAGGCCCCATAGCCGCCGTTTCCAAAATTCCCTGTTGGCGACGGTTCTCCTGATGACGCTATGGGAGTGATCGGGCCACGGTGGTTCCTCGCCCGCCGGGTCAGCCACAGGACAAGTCCTCGCTCGTCTTCTCCCAGATCGCCCCTGCTGTTTGGGGCACCCCTTCTGGTCAAGATTCCGCCCGTCGGCTACCATGCGAAATGATCACCAACGCGGCGTTTGAGACGACGGCCCCGGCACCATGGCGGTTGGCTGGCCGATGGGGTAGGGGGAGTCAACTTGCGGCCCCGTTGCCGGCAAATTGGCCGCTCTCGCGAAGGCGCTGGTCAGGAAGGCCGCGGGCCAACACGGACGTATCGACAAGCCCTGGACCGAAGCAGGATCGAACCGTGAACGATGCGACGCGAGTAATGTTCAACACCGCCCCCTGCCGGCGTGGTCAAGGCCGCCGGCTGGCGGCGCGCCTAGGGTTGTGGATGTGCCTCGCCACGGCGACGGCCTGGGCGCAACCAGTGGATCTCAACTCCCTGCTGGGAGGCAAAACATCGCGCGGCATTCCCAAGGCCGAATTCACGGCGACCCTCGCGCCGGCGACGGTGCGACCGGGAGATGAAGTCACTGTGTCAATTCGGGCGCGCTTGCCGGAAGGCTATTACATCTATGGAACTGAAACCACATTCGACGCGCGCACGCGGATCGACATCCAAACCGAGGGGCTGCAACCGCTGGACGACGGATTCACGCCCGATCGACCCGTGAAAGCCGTCTTCGACCCCGACTTGCGGCAGGAAGTCACCAAGCATTACGGCTCGGTCACATGGACGCGCAAGTTTCGGGTAACAGACGAGGCGCAGGGATCGGTCGTGCGCGTCAGCGGGACATTGAACGGACAATACTGCAGCGGTCCGGAAGCCGGCGGGCAATGTATTCCCGTGCGTCCTCCCTTTCAGTTCGCGTTGACCGCCCAGTTGCAGTCCGTGCCATCGCCGCGACCGCCAACTGCTGTCCACGCGGAGGCCGCCAGGTTTCGGCAAGTGATCCGGCCAGTGCGTCCGCGTCAAGGAGCATCCACGCCGGATCCCATCGAGTTCACCTTCCAACTGGCGCCCGCCACCGCGCGGCGGGGGGACCGCGTCACGCTGTCGGTGACGGCGAAGTTGGATGCCGGCTGGCACACCTATTCCTTGACGCAAACAGGTGCTGGGGCCGTTCCCACCGAAATTGAATTGGACCAGTTACGCCATCTGCGACCGATCGGCGAAGGATTTCAGGCCGACAGGCCCTTTCAGGCGAGACCAGCCGACGACGCCGTACTCGAAGAATATCACGACCAGGTCACCTGGAGCCGGGAATTCGAGGTGTTGTCGGAACAACCCGGCGACTATGGCGCGACGGGAACGGTGACCTACGCCGTGTGCGACGCCCGTTCGTGTCTGCCCGTGAAGGTGGTGGAATTTGCCGTGGGACAACTGACGGAATCCCCCCCCGCGGCAGCGCCGGACCCAGGCTGGCCCGTGGCGGACGATGCGGCCGAAGCGCCCTCGCCGTTCGCGCCCGCGGCGGACGGTTTGCTTGCTCGAGGGAACCTGACCGATCCGCCGGGGGCCTTGCCCGCCGCAGCGGCCGGTACGGCGACCGACGGCGCTCTCCGTCTGCTCGCCAAAAAACCTCAGGATGAGGGGTTGCTGGCGTTTCTGGTGTTGTGCCTCGGCGGCGGATTCTTCGCCCTGCTGACCCCCTGCTCGTTCCCCATGGTGCCCATCACGGTCAGCTTCTTTCTCAAGCAAAGCGAATTGCAGCACAAGCGGCCGTGGCTGTTGGCGCTGGTGTACTGCGGTACCATCGTGATGACATTCACCGTGCTGGGCGTGGGCATTGCCGCTCTCTTCGGCGTGCTGAAACTCAACGAATTGGCCAACATCGCCTGGCTGAATGCCGTGATCGGGGGCGTGTTTGTGCTCTTCGCCCTGAATATGTTGGGCGTGTTCGAAATCCACGTGCCCAGCAGCGTGCTCACCTGGTCGGCGCGTCATGAAGGGGGAGGCAGCTATGTGGGCGCGATCTTCATGGGGCTGACATTCACGCTCACGTCGTTCACGTGCACGTTCGCCATCGCCGGCGGTCTGCTGGCCGGAGCCGCCCAGGGAGAATTCTACTGGTCCATTCTGGGCATGGCGGCGTTCGGGACGGCATTCGCGGCTCCGTTCTTCGTGCTGGCCTTGGTGCCGCGGCTGATCGCGCGGCTGCCCAAAAGCGGCGGCTGGATGAACACGGTGAAAGTGGTGCTGGGGCTGCTGGAACTTGGAGCGGCGGTGAAGTTCTTCAGCATCGCCGACCCGAAGCAGTACCTGTTCGACCATGTGGTGGTGATGCTGTTATGGACGGTGTTGTCCTTGGTGACGGCGCTGTACCTGTTGGGTTTCTTCCGGTTGACGCACGATGGTCCCGCGGGGCCGATTTCGGTGTTCCGGGCGCTCTTGGGCACCGGCTTCGCCTTCTTGGCGGGTTTGCTGGCCATTGGGTTGGTCATGCCCCACGCGGGCGGCGGCGTGCTGTTGAACCAAATCCTCGCGTTCGCGCCGCCGCGGTTCGAAGCGGGGGAAGGTCCGCTCGGCCCGATGATCGAACACCACGGCGTGGAGTTCGGGCTGGACATCGAACGGGCCATTCCCGTCGCCGAGGCCCAGCGCCAACCCTTGCTGCTCGATTTCACCGGCGTGAACTGTGCGAATTGCCGCTACATGGAGCGGCTGATGGGGCAGCCGGGTTGGAAACAGCGAATCGAGAAATTCGTGCCGATCCAGTTGTACGTGGATGTCGATGCCGTCCCCGGGATTGCCGACACCAACTACGCGCGGCGCATTCGGCAGCGCAATCTGGAACTGTTCGAGCAGTTCTTTCCCGCGGGGGGCATGCCGTCGTATGCCGTCACCACCCCCGACGGTCGACAGGTGCTGGCGACCTACGAGGGAGCCGAACGCGCCGACCGCGCGGGGAGCTTCACGAAATTCCTCGATGAAGGCCTCCTAGCCTGGGAACAGCTCAAGCCGCGCTGGCGTGCGGCCCCGCAGGCGAAGCGCGGCTCGGAGCCGCCGCAGTCATAAGACCGTCATGAGCATCAGACAGTCACAAAACTTGCCGGCCCATCATTCCCGCGGCGTCTCAGGCTCGGCTCAGGCGTCCGTGGACTCGGCGCTTTCCGCGGATTCCGCCTCGGTTGCTTCCGGCGACGACTTCGGGGCGAAGCCGCGGCGGAGCGTGTTTTCGGTGATGTTGATCGGAATCAGAAACTGCAACAGGTAGTCGGGGCCGCCGGCTTTGCTGCCGATCCCCGACAGCTTGTAGCCTCCGAACGGCTGCCGTCCCACCAATGCCCCGGTAATCGGCCGGTTGAGATACAAATTGCCCACCTGGAATTCGCGCCGCACCCGTTGCAAATTGGCCGGGCTGCGGCTGTAGCAGCCCCCCGTGAGGGCGTAGTCGGTGCCGTTCGCGATCGCCAAGGCCTCCGTCAGGTCGCGAGCGCGGAACACCGCGAGGACCGGTCCAAAGATTTCTTCCTGCGCCAAACGGGCCGACGGCGCGACGTCGGTAAAGATGTGCGGTCCGATGTAGAACCCTTCGTCCGCGTGGGGGCCTGGACTGCCGGCCAGCACGAGTTGTCCTTCCGTCTGTCCCAAGGCGATGTATTCCTGAATTCGCCGGTAGGCTTCGTCATCGATCACGGGGCCGACGTCGGTGCCGGGATCTTCCGCCGGTCCCACCGACAAGGCGCGGGCCGCCTCGATGAGCCGCGGCACGAATTCGTCGTAAGCGTCGGCGAGGACAATCACCCGCGAACAGGCCGAGCATTTCTGTCCGGCGTAGCCGAAGGCGCTGTGCACGACCCCCACGACGGCTTCGTCGAGGTCGGCATCATTGTCGACGATGATGGCATTCTTGCCCCCCATTTCGGCGAGCACGTGCTTGACGGCCTGTTGGGCCTTGTGAGTCTGGCTGGCCGCCTCATAGATGGCCAGGCCCACGGAGCGCGAACCGGTGAAGGCGATCAGGTCGACGTCGGGGCTGCCGACCAGCGGCGGTCCCACCTCTTCGCCGATTCCCGGCAGGAAGTTCACCACTCCATCGGGAACGCCTGCGGCGTGAATCAGCTCCATGAATTTGGCGGCGACGACCGACGCTTGTTCCGCCGGCTTCATCACCACGGTGTTGCCGGCCACCAGCGCCGCGACGGTCATGCCCGTCAGGATCGCCAGCGGAAAGTTCCACGGAGCGATGACCACCGCCACGCCGCGCGGCCGATAGAAGTAGCGATTCTCCTCGCCGGGCAGGTCCCATTCCTGCGGATCGCCGAGGCGACGCATTTGCCAGGCGTAATAGGTGCAGAAGTCGATGGCTTCCGCGACGTCGGCATCGGCCTCGGCCCACGGCTTGCCGACTTCGTAAACCTGCCAGGCCGCCAACTCGAACCGCCGCTGACGCATTTCGCGGGCGATCAGTTCCAGGTATTCGGCCCGGTAATTCACGTCGACGCGGGACCACTCGCCAAATGCCCGCCGCGCGGCATCGATGGCCGCCGCGGCATCATCGGGCGTGGCTAGCGCGACCCGTCCCACTTCTTGTGTTTTGTGCGAAGGATTCAGGCTGCGCCGCAGCGGTCGATTGATGATCGACTTGCCGCCGATCACCAATCCGTATTCCCGGCCAAGCTGCTCCGCCACGTTCCGCAAGGCCTGCTGCATGGCGTCACGGGCGGCAGGCCGGCTGAAATCGGAGTGCGGTTCGTTCCGAAAATCGCGGACCGCCATTACCGGCGCGGCGGCTTTCACCGAGCGCTTTTTGCCGATCTCCACCGGGTTCATCAGCAAGTCCTCCACCGCCAGGCCTTCGGCATAGCTCTGCCTGAGAAACGAATCGTTCGATGTGTTTTCCAGCAGGCGCCGCACCAGATAGGCCATGCCTGGAATCAACTGTCCAAAGGGAGTGTAAATGCGGACGCGGTGCCCCAATTCGCGAAAGACTTCCGCCAGCTCGCCGGCCATGCCGTACAGCATTTGCACTTCGTACGCGGCGTTCGGCACCTTCAAGGCCCGCGCGCAGGCCAACGCGTGCACGAGACTGCGCAGGTTGTGGCTGCCGAATGCCGGCCGCAGCCACTCGTAATTCTCCAGCAAAAACCGCGTATTCCGCTCGTAGCTGGCATCGGACTCCCACTTCTGCTGATAAACGGGAATCGGCCAGCCGTTGATCGCCGCCAACACCGTTTCATAGTCCCAATAGGCCCCTTTGACGAGCCGCACGGTAATGGGAGTGCCGCGTGCGGCCACCCACGCGCGCAGCTTCGCCAGGTCGCGATCGGCTTCCGGCAGATAGGTTTGAATGACGATGCCGACATCGGCGAAATCGCGAAATTCGTCTTCGGAGAGGACGCGTTGAAAGATCTCCAACGTCAGATCCTTGTAGGCGTACTGCTCCATATCCACGTGCAGGTAAGCGTGGTGTTCGCGCGCCGCCCGCAATAAGGGACGCAGCCGCTCCGCGACCGCGCGGAACGTGCCCTCGGGATCGATCGGCCGAAAACGGCTGACCAGCGCCGATAGCTTGACCGACACATTCACGCGCGGGACGGGGCCCTGGTGGTTGCAGTCGGTTAAGGGATGTTCCGGCCAGGCGTTGACCGTGGCTGCCAGCCTTTGCAAGAGGTCGAGATACTGCCGCTGGTAGGCTTCCGCCTCGGCCTCGCTGATGACGGCCTCGCCCAGCAAGTCGAGCGTGAAGGCGAATCCCTGCCGACGCAGCTCGCGAACAGCCGACAGGACTTCCTCCGCCGTGGCCCCCGCGATGAATCTCCGCGCCATCCGCAGGGCGTTCATGCGGGCGTTGTAGGCCAAGGCCCGCGACCAGACGGAATTCGGCCGGACCGACTCGATGCCGAATTTCACCAGCTCGACCGCCCACGGCAGATGATGCCGAACTTCGTCGAAATACTCTTGCAGGTGCCGGGTCACGTCGTCGTGCGACTTCAACCTCGGCAGGACATCGACGAAGCGGAACATTTGCACCTTGACCGACTCATCGGCCATGGCGATGCCCAACAGGCGATCGTCCCACCAGCGGCGTTCGAAGATGGTCGGCTTCCGCCGGTTCCAGTTGCGCCAGACGGCGCGCCCCAATTCCTGGGCGGCTTGCTCGATCACCGCACCCGCATCCGCCGGGGCGGGCGGGACGGTCGTCGCGTCCGTTCGACGTTTCTTCGCCAAAGTGCCACATCCTCCAGAACCCGCATTGTGCGCGACGCTGCTCATCAGGAAAAGGGAGCCGGTGCACAATTCGCCGCCGCGCCGCCACACTGCCGCTGGCCGCAAGCCGCACACGGCGACACGGCACCTGCTCCCTCTCCGCCCGGCTGGCTGGCCCGGTTGCGCCTCGCGCCCCTGGCAGCGGCTGGCGGCGGCACGCGGATGCCAACTCATGGTGGAAAGTCGCGCCCGCCACCAACGGCGGATTGACCTTGGTGGAACCATGCCTGGCGAAGGGCGCGACGGAGGGTGGGAACCCTGTCCGTCCACAACCATCGCGGCCAAGCCTGGCTTCCCGCACTGCGTCGGAGTTGCCGTTCTACTCGAACTCCCTCTAATCTCGTGCGGAGAACATCCTCGAATCTTGTGCTGCTTCGACGTCGACGGTGGGGTGTGCGGGGGCTATTTGGTCTCCAAGGGAACGGCGCCGTCGAGGTAGCGCCAGTTCTTGAGAAACGAGATCAGATCGGCCATCTCTTCCACGCTGAGGTTTTTCTCGAAGCCGACCGGCATGAACGACTGCCCGGTTGCTCGCAACTCCTCGATTTCCGTCCGCAAGAGCGTCTCGGTTTTTCCCTCCGCCTGCTTCAACGTGATGGACGTCGCCGTTTCGGCGGCGATGATCCCCGTCCGCACTTTACCATCCTGCGTGGCCACGGCGTAAGCAAAGTAGTTGTTGTCGACGGCACGGTTCGGATCGAGGATGGCGGTCAACAGGTATTGGGGCGTTTTGTCGCGGGTATCGCCGATGTCCGGCCCCACATTCACGCCCTGCTCGCCGATCCGATGACAGGCCACACAGTGTCTGCCAAACAGGGCTTTGCCGCGGTGCGCATCGCCTCGCTGTTGCAAGGCCCGGTCGTAGTCCTTCAACACGGCCGCTCGATCGGCCGCGCCGGCGGAGAGCAGCCGTTGGGCGCGTTCGCGGAGCGCGGCGTCCCGATGATTCAGCAGCCGACCCGTCCGCTGCGGATCAATCTCCGCGGGTTGAATGGCCGGCAGCGCCTCATTCCCAGCCGCCGACACTTCAGGCTTGGCCTGGGCGGCGGAAACCGTCTGCTCGACGGCATCGAGCAAGCGCTGCGCGCGGCGCGGGTCCGCGAGCAACACATCGAGGATGGCGCGGCGCACGGCGGGCACGGCGCGGGGAAAATGCTCCAGCAGCGGACCCGACCACGCATCGCCCGGCAGGGGAGCCAAGGCTTCGCAGGCCGCGAGCGCTAGTTCCGTGTCGGTCGGCTGCTGCACGACGTTGATCAGCAGCGGCACGGCCAAGTGGGGATCAGCCCACCGCAGCGTGCGAACGGCCGAACGCCGCACAGCCGACGGTCGGCCGGGATCCTGAGCCAGACTGGCGGCCTGCTCGATCCACCGTTGAAGGGTCTCGCGCACGGTTGCGCCAGTGTCGGGCAGTTCGACCAGTTCCCGGGCGACAACAGCGCCGCGCCGGGCGGCTCCCTGGCCCCAGCCCCGGCGGACAGCCAGCAGCAATTCCACCCCCTCCGGCCCATCGATCGCCGCAAACGCGCGCAAGCTCGGCTCCACCATGGCCACCGGATGTTGCGAGACGGCAAGCTCCATCAGGGACTCGCACAATTCGGCCGCGCGCGACGGCTGGTCGTCGTCGGCCAGGCCGAGCGCCACCTGATGCAGTAAGGCGGGGGCTTGCTCGCGCACCGCCACGATCGCCGCCGCGCGGAACCAGGCATCGTCCGGACGACATAGCAACGCCCGGGCGATGGCGGGCACGGCTGCCCCATCGAGCGGAGCCGCGGAGAGCGACAGCAGGGCTTGAAACGCCACACGATCGTGTGCGGACTCCAAATGACGCGCGACCAGCCGACGCAGTTCCGCATCCTCGGAGAGGAACGCCTCGGCGAGTTGGCAAGCTGTTTCGGCGAGCGCCTCGGTCTGGAGCGCCAGCACGAGATCGTCCCGGCTGAGGGTGCCCAGTTGGTGCAGCACCCGCAGTGCGCGGTGTCCCACTACGGCAGATTCCGCGGGCGCCTGGGCAGCGCGTTGCAGTTGCGACCGCAAACTGGCCGCCGCATCGAGCGCGTGCCGCTCCACCAGCAGCCGGGCCGCGGTCTCGGCTTGCCAGGCGTTTGCGGATGCCAGACGCTCGACCAGTTGAACCTGCGAGAGCGTGGCCGGATGCGCAGGGGCGCGCGGCCGCCCACCCTTCGGCACCAGGCGATAAATGCGTCCGCGATCGGCCCCCGAAAGCAAATCGGGCCGCGTTTTCAGTTCGGAGGGCATGAAATCGGGATGTTCGATGACGGCCCGATACATGTCGACGACGTACAGCGCTCCCTCCGGACCGAGGGCCAAGTTCACCGGTCGAAACCAGGTGTCGGGGGAAGCCAGAAATTCCCGCCGCGGTTCGGGCGACGTTCCGCGAAACGTGACGCCCTGGGGGGTGAGGATCTCGCGATGCACGAGATTGCCGGTCGGATCGCAGGTGAAAACGTTGCCGTAATAGGCCGGCGGAAGCGCATCGCCCCGGTAAATCGTCACGCCGCAGGCAGCGGTGAACTGATTGGCGTGCAGCGTGGACGTGGTCCAAGCCTGACTGATGGGAAACAGTCGCGAGTGTTCGGCGGGGGCGCAGACGTCGTGCATCACGGCCTTGGCCGCAAATTGCGGATGACGCTGCAAATACCAGTTCTCGAGCACGACGTGCTGGCAGGGATTGCGATTGCTGCACACGAATCGGCGGCCGAGGTCATCCAGCGTCAAACCGAATTGACCGTGGCCGCTCGCCGTCGCAAAGTCCCCCGTTTCGGGGTGGAAGCGAAAATCGAAGCCGGTGATCACCAGCGGCATGTCGCTCCGCTTCCACTCCGGCCGTTCCGCGACGATCTTGCCCCCCCGCAAGCCATTGGCCACGTACACATACCCATCCAGACCCAACGTGGGATGATTGGCCCGCAATTGCGAGTTTTCCTGGGCGAAACCGCTGAACCAGGTCTCGCGGAACTCCGCGCGACCGTCGCCATCCCGGTCGGCGAAAAAGGCGATCTGCCCCGCCAGGGTGACAATCACGCCATCGCGATAGGGGAGTACCCCCGTGCAAAACAGCAAGCGGTCCGCGAACACACGGGCCGTTTCGTAGCGGCCGTCGCCATCCTCGTCGGTCAGGCGCACGATTTGCGATTTCGGCGGTTCTCCCTCGCGCGGACCATGCGGGTAGTCCCGCATTTCGACCACCCACAGGGCGCCATCGGCCCCGAATTGCACGGCGACCGGATCGACCACTTGCGGTTCGGCGGCCACCAGTTCGATCGTCAGTTCGGGATCGAGACGAAAATGGGTCAACGATTCCTCGGCAGTCAGCGGACTGGGAAACCGGACCCCGGGTTCGGCCGCACGGACCACCCCAGCCGTCCAGACGCTGCCGCACACCGCCGCAACCACGATACACAACCGATCCAGCATGAATGCGTTCTCCTGAAGGAGCGACCGAATTATACCCCAGCCGATGCCTCGCGCCCCGCCGCCACGTGCGCGGCTTGCCGCGTTGGCGGCGGCAAGGACGAACGGACCGGTCGGCCGCGCGAACCTTGCAACGGCTTTCTCTTGAGGTTGCGACTCGCGGTTGGGGAACTTTTTTTCGCCCCGTCTCGTCTGCTTTGTTGTGCTCCGGGTGTGCGACGGCCGCGCTTCTCCCACCGCCAGTGCGGATTCAACGTCCAGCGCGGGGAACGTGGCACGGCTGATCCTCGGGGGGGGGGGCGGACGGCGAAACCTTTGGGGGACGGCAAAACTCACTGGGGACGGCGAAAGTTGCATGGGCACGGCGGCCCAGTTGCGTTTCCGGAAAGCTTCCAACTACGATAAAATTCCATCTTGCACGCTGAACCGGCAACCAGGGCAGCACACCAGCGGTCCCTGTCTGATAGGATGTCCACAAAACGGTTCGTCGCAGCCGGCTGCCGTTGATCGGTCGGTTGTACCGTTACCTCGCAAACTCCGCGTTCCCCGCAAGGGATGTCATGCCAAGTGGCGGCTGCACCCCGCATGGTTCTCCACAGGTAACCGACGCATGGTTCGTCTCAGTGAGCCTCGCAAACGATCGGCAGCGAGCTATTTCACGGCCGCGTGGGCGTACAGCGGACTGTTGTGTGTGGCGGCCGGTTGCGGACTGCCCACCTGGAGCGAGCTGATTGGCGCCAACAAGCAGGAAGAGCAGTTGGTTCCCGTGCAGGTGGCTCCACCGCCGCCGCCTCCGCCGCCGGTGACGCGGGTTCCCCCCGCCGAGCCTCCCAAACCGCCCGATCCCATCGAAGTCATCGGACGCTTTCAACAGCTCCGGCCGATCGACATCGACGATCGGGCGCTCGCCGCGGTCCTTGCGCTGGAAGAAGGTCTGGACGCCATCACGGAACTCGATCTGAAAGGGAGCCAGGTTACCGATCAGGGGCTTGTCCATCTGGGCAAATTGTCCCGGTTGACGCGCTTGGATGTGCGCCACGCGAATGGGCTGACTTCCCAGGCGTTGGCCAGCATTGGGACGGCGACCAGTCTCGAGGAATTGCAGCTTGACGGCCATAAGACCGACGATGCCGGCATGATCGCCCTCCGACCGTTGACGGAACTCCGCCGGCTCAACCTCCGCGGCGCCCGGCTGTCGCTGGCGGGTTATGCCGAGTTGCTGCATCATCCGAAACTCGTGGAATTGGACCTGCGCGATTCCACGATCGAGGACGCGGCCCTCGATATCATCGCGGATTTGCCGGAACTGGAAGTGTTGTGGCTGGCCCGCACGCGGATCACCGACGCCGGATTGGCCCGACTGGCCAAACTGGAGCGATTGGACACGCTGGAACTGACCGACTGCCCGATTACCGGCCGCGGCCTGGCGGAAATCGCCAAGAACAAGGGCTTGCGCTCGCTGCGCGTGCTGATTCTGGCGAATACGCGGCTGGACGAAAAAGGCGCTTTGTCGCTGAAACTGTTCACGCAATTGAAGGTGCTCGGGTTATCGCATCTGGAAACCATGCAGGACGTGCATCTGTTTCAGATGATTCGCACGCTCAGCGAACTGGAAGAACTCAACGTGTCGTTCTGCCCGCTGCTGAGCAGCGAGGCCATGCAGGCGGTCAAGAACCACAAAACGCTGAAAAAACTCGATTTGGGGCATTGCCCCCGCATTGACGACCGCGTGTTCAGCTTGCTGGCCACCTGCAAGAACCTGAGGCACGTGAATGTCGCCGGTACCAATTGTTCCGCCGTCGGCATAAAGCAGTTCACCGCGGTCCTGCCCGACTGCATCGTCTCGGGTAACCCGGGGTTATAACTGCCCCTACCCTCTTGTTGATGCCGGAGGCTGGTCACGGGCGGCCGCGCCGGACCGCCCCAGCGCTCGCGACGTCCCAGATTCCGGCCTCAGCCCGCGCGCTTGACGGCACTCCAATCCACGGGGAGTCTCGCTTCCGAAGCGCGACCGGAATGGCGGACTGTTGCCTCAGTACCGGGGTGTGGCCACGGTGCCGAAGTGTGGCCACGGTGCCGGGGCGTTACAGGTGGGGTTCCCACCCGGGGCGGTACTCTCGGCGCCACAGGGCTTGGGCCTCGGCGTCGCCGATGATTTTGCGGGTTTGAGGATCGAAGTGGATGATGCGGCCGGTGCGGTAGCTGATGTTGCCCAGGTGGCACAACAGTGTGCTTTTCTGGCCCTCTTCGATTTCAGAATTGGGCTTCTCTCCCGAGCGGATGCAGTCGAGGAAGTTCTGGATATGGACCAGATCGCCGCCGTCCCCTTTTCCCTCCTCGGTTTTTTCTCCCTTGAGGTTGTATATCACGTAGCCGGCGCCGGTGATATGCAGCGTGCCCTCGCTGCCGTAAAACACCACGAACGAGTGCTTTTCCTCGCGGCGGGGATGGCAACTGCTGCATTCCCAGGTGCAACCGACCGAGCCGAAGTGGAACACGGCGGTGCCGGTGTCGGGCGTTTCCTGGTCGTCGTCGAAGTGATACCGGCCGCCGACAAAGCTGACGGTGGTGGGGTAGTCGACACCTAAGCCCCAACGGGCCACATCGAGGGCGTGAATGCCATTGTTGGCGAGTTCTCCCCCGCCATAATGCCAGTGCCAGTGCCAGTTGTAGTGGATCAGATTATCTTTGTACGGGCGTTCGGGGGCGGGGCCTTGCCAGAGGTCATAATCGAGATGGTCGGGCACGGGGGCTGGTTGGCCCTTGCCGATGGACGGCCGGAGGTTGTCGTACCAGCACCGCGCGTAGAGGACTTTGCCAATGGCCCCGGCGCGCAGCTTGCCGATTCCTTCGATGATGCCGGGAAACGATCGCCGTTGATTGCCCATTTGCACGGTGCGTTTGTTCTTGCGAGCGGCGGCCACCATCAGTTCCCCCTCGTAGGGGTTGTGGCTTCCCGGCTTTTCCACATACACGTGTTTGCCCGCCGTGCAGGCGAGAATGGTGGCTGGCGCATGCCAATGGTTGCACGTGGCGATGAACACGGCATCCAGCTTGGGATCATCCAGCATCCGCCGAAAGTCCCCGATGGGGGTGGGGAGTTGCTCGGGATTGCGGCCTTCGACGTTTTTCATGCCCGCCGCCAGGCGGTTCTTGTCCACATCGCAAAGGTAAGTCAGCCGGGCGGAACTGGTGCTCAGTAGGGCGGCGACGTGTCCCAGGCCGCGCCCCAAGCCCATTACGCCACAGTTCAGCGGTTCTCCGGGACTTTCCCGCTGACTGGCGGCGAGGTGGAGGCGCGGCGCGAGGGTCGCCGCAGCCGCGAGCGCGGAACGACCGAGGAAATCACGGCGGTTGAAGGCGGACATGGCCACAGCTCCTGTTCTCCCGAATTTGCGAACAACGTTTCCTCAGACGGTCGGCAGCCTCCCCGCGAAGGCCCTGCGCCAAAACCTCGCGCTCTACGCCAGAATCTCGTGAATCACCTGACCGTGCTCGATGTCCAGCCGCTTGCGGCCGGGAACTTCCAGTTGGCGGGAGTCCAGCCCCAACTGGTGCAGGACCGTGGCATGCACATCGGTGACGTAATGCCGATGTTCGACGGCGTGAAAACCCAAGGGATCCGTGGCGCCGTGCGCGATGCCGCCGCGGATGCCCCCGCCCGCCAGCCACACGGAAAACCCAAACGGGTGATGATCCCGTCCGTTGCCTTGAGCGCCGGGCGTGCGGCCGAACTCGGTGCCCCACACCACCAGCGTTTCGTCCAACAATCCGCGGCGTTCGAGGTCGATGAGGAGTGCGGCAATCGGCTGGTCGACCTGCCGGCACAGTTTCTCGTGATTGTTTTTCAGGTCGGAGTGGGCATCCCAAGCGCCCGCGCCGCCGTTTGATCCGTGGAAGATCTGCACGAAGCGGACCCCGGCTTCCACCATCCGCCGCGCGGCCAGACACATCTGGCCGAAGGGTCTGGTCTCGGGGTGATCGAAGCCGTACAGACGCTGCGTTTCCTGAGTCTCCTTGTCGAAATGCATCAGGTCGGGGACCGCCGTCTGCATGCGGAAGGCCAGCTCGTACGCGCGAATCCGAGCGGCAATCGCCGGATCATCCGGATATTCGACCGCCGCAAGCTGATCCAGTCCGCGCAGCAGGTCTTCCTTGGCCCGCTGCTCGGCGAGGGGCAATTCCTGGGGCGACACGGCAAACGGCAAGGGAGCTTTCGGGTCGACGCGGAGCCGCACGCCGGCATGTTCGGGGCCGAGATAGTTGCTGCCGTGGCCGGCACTCCCGCCGCAGCAATCGGCGATCGGTTCGCCGAGCACCACGAATTGTGGCAAGTTTTCGTTGAGCGAGCCGAGTCCGTAATGCACCCAACTGCCAATCGAGGGGAACACGCCGTCCAAATTGTGCCGGCCGGTGTGAAACTGGAGTTGCGCTCCATGGTTATTGTCGGTCGTCCACATGGACCGCACGATGGCCAGTTTGTCGACCACGCCGCCCACGTGCGGCCACCAATCCGACACTTCCAGGCCGCTTTCGCCGCGCCGGCGGTAGCCCACTTGCAGCGGAAACAGTTTGCTGCGGATGTGCCCGTTCGCGTCGTTGGGGACGACAATCCGCAGATTTTCGCGGACGAAAGGCGAATCGAGGCAGTCGCGATACGGGGTTTCGCCGATTTCTTTTCCGGCAAATTCGTTCAGCACCGGCTTGGGGTCGAACGACTCCAGATGGCTGACACCCCCCGTCATGAACAGCCAGATCACGCTCTTGGCGCGCGGGGTCCGGTGTGGAAGCCGATCGTCCCTAGCCGCCGGGGTAGCGGCTCGGGCACGTTCCGCCTGCCAGATCGCTCCCAGGGCCAGACCGGTGAAACCCATGCCCAAATCGGCCAGGAAGGTCCGGCGCGGCAGACGCGGGGCTTGCTTCACCATGGCGAGCATCCTTTGCGGGGGGGCCGAATATCACGTTCCACCGGGGACTGTCGGCTGGCCTGCTGTTGCGGTTGGTTGCCGCCGGTCAGCAAGGGGGGCTGGCACGCCCCAGCGTCACCGAACGGTTACAAAGTCGTTGTGATTGAACAACACGTGCAGCACATGCGTTCTCTGGGACATCCGCCAGGCTGCCGCCGGGCGATCAGTCGGCGGACTGCGCTGCAGAAACTCCATCGCCAGTCGCAACTCGTCCGCGGAGGGGGCGCGGCTCAGCGTGCGGCGAAACGCCGCGATCACAAACCCTGCGTCATGTTCCGGTTGGCTGCCCACTTCCGCCGTGAGCCAGGTGGCCGCGCGTTCCGCCATGTGCAGACTGAGCGAGCTGTTGTGCAGCGCCAAGGCTTGCTGCGGCGTGACGGTCACGGAACGGCGGTAGCATTCATTTGCCGAGGGGCCGTCGAAGATGTCGAGAAACTCCATCGACTTTTCGGGGGCGTGCCGGTAGTACAACGACCGGCGATAGGTGGTCAACCCGGCTTTGGCATCGAGTTCCGGGCCGCCCAAGCGCTCGTCGACGGCATCGGCCGCGTACAGCAGGGCATCGCGCACGGCTTCGGCTTCGAGTCGGCGGGGATGGGTGCGCCACCAGTAGCGGTTGTCGGGGTCGCGATGGAGCGTGTCGGAGGTCGCCTGCCGGCTGGTCGACGCGCGGCGATACGCCGCCGAGGTCACCATCAACCGATGCAACTGCTTCAGGCTCCAGCCGGAGTCGAGGAATTCGAGCGTCAACCAATCCAGCAATTCCGGCAGTGCCGGTGGTTTTCCCGCGCGACCGAAGTCGAACATCGTTTCCACCAGCGGTTCGCCGAAGTGTCTTTGCCACACGTGGTTGACCGCGACCCGCGGCGTGAGGGGATGTTTCCGGTCGGTGATCCAGCGGGCCAAAGCCAGCCGCCGACCGGTGCTCGTTGACGGATAAACGTCGGATAGAGAAGTGTACGCGGTGCTTCCAACCGTCAGGGCCTTTTCCGCCTCCTGAAGTTTCCGACGGGCGGCGTCGCGGGCCGCCAGCAGTTCGGAGAGGGGTTTTGGCTGGGCCGACCCGGACGGAGGCGCAGCCGCGCGAACGACGTTCAGTTCGGCTTGGACGAGATCGGCTTGCGCCTTGTGGACAGCGTGTTGGAGTTGGGCTTGGGCGGCCGCTCGAATCAGCGCGTCGGCGTTTTCGGCGGGGGGGTGGCTGTAACGGGCCACATCGGCGGCGATCGCTGCCCGCAGCGCGGCGAGTTGGGCTTCCGCGGTGAAGAGCTGCTGTCGGGCCAGGTCGACGGCCAATCGGGTTTCGCGGGCTTTCCGGTCGGCCTCGCGCGCCGCGGGGGCGGCACCGCCCGGTGCTGCGGCATCCGCGGGAAGGTCCAACAAGGGTTGCAGAGCGGCTTGGGCGGAGTGCCACGCCGATTCGGCCGTCGGTACGGCGGCCTGGGCCTGTTGCAGGGCCGTTTCCGCCACGCGCAGCGCATCGGCCTGCCAGAAGCCCTGAAGGCCCGGGAAACGGGCTTCGGCGGGGAGGGACAGTGGTTCGATCGCCAACCCCGCGCCGAGCAGAAATTCGGGAACTTGCGGACTCAGCGGTTGGTCTTTTCGAGGTTGCTTGTCGTTGCCCCGCTCGTAGAGAAACGTCGGTTGCTCCAGCCGGGCATCGTACACGCGGGCCAATCCATCGTGTTGGATGTCGGTCACGCCGGGCACACGATCGATGCGCACGTCGTAGGGTTCGAAAATCGCCCGAAATTCATAGTACTGCTGCTGCACGATGGGGTCGTACTTGTGATGATGACAGCGGGCGCAATTGAGCGTTAAGCCCAGAAACGCCTTCCCCGTGTGTTCGATGACGCTGTCGAGCCACACATCGCGGTTGAACTTGTAATAGTGGCGCGTCAGAAACCCCGTGGCCCGCAGGGCATCGGCATCGAGCGGCGCGAGTTCGTCGGCGGCCAGCATTTCCACCAACATCTGGTCGTAAGGCTTGTCGGCATTCAGCGACTCGACAATCCAATCGCGCCATCGCCAAATGTGACGGCTGCTGTTGCGCAATTCAGCGCCGTAGCCGTACCAGTCGCTGTACCGCCAAACGTCCATCCAATGGCGGGCCCACCGCTCTCCATAGCGGGGACTGGCCAGTAATTCGTCCACTTTCCGCTCGTAACGGTCCGGGGAACTGTCTGCCAGGAAACTGGCCAGTTCCTCCGGGGTGGGCGGTACCCCCACCAAATCCCAATACAGCCGCCTCAACAAAGTGGCCGGGTCAGCGGCCGGGACGGCCGTTAAACCATGCCGGGCATGGGCGTGCGCCAAAGCAAGGTCGATGCCATTGTGCAGCGGACCGGGGAACGTCTCTGCCGACCAGTCCCAGTCGGGACGCGACGGCGGTAAGAACGACCAATGCCGGCGGGGATCGGGTGGCTCTGGTTCGTCCGCCGCGATGGCACCGCCGGCGATCCACCGCCGCAACACGTCGATTTCCGCCGGCGACAACGCCGGCCCGTCCTGGGGCATTTTCGAGACACCCTCGACACCGCTGACCGCCTGCATCAAGCGGCTGGCGGCTGGGTCGCCGGGAATGATCACCGCGCCTGATTCTCCCCCCCGGCGCAGGTGCTGGACGACATCCACGCGCAACCCGCCTTCGGATTGCAGCACGCCGTGGCAGCCCGCGCAGTGACGGTGCAAAATCGGTTTCACGTCGCGCTGATAGTCGACTTCCTCGGCGACGGCACGGGCTGGCTCCCGTCCGCCCCACAACAGGGCGCACGCGATCAATCCCCAGCGCGCGACGATTTTTTCCAGGTCAACCATCTTTCCACTTTCCCCCGGCGAGTGAACAACGCTGGTCGAAAGCTCCACCGGCAGCCGGAAAAATCGGTCCCCGACTGTGCACCTGGAGGGCAAGTTCCCCGAGCGAATGGACGCCGCGAACTCGCGAGCACCTTCTTTTCAACGGGACTTCATGATAGCAACCTCCCAGCGGGAAGTCATCAGTCGACATTGATCTGTTGTGCAGCCAGGGCGATTCGCGACGGGTTGCCGCTTCCGGGGCCACGCCAGCGTGGCGAAATGCGGCTCAGGGGGACCAGTCCGTCAGAAGGTGTCACGGGAATGCGAGGGAGTGTGCAGAGGCGTGCCGTGTGCCGGAAATCCCCTCGCGGCGGCGACAGGTCGCCGGGCAGCCGGCCAGCGGAGATCAACGGCTGGTCGCTGCTTGAGCGCGGAAGGAGTTCAACGGGGCGGGCGGCGTTTAGCCTGCAACATTTCCGTCTGGGCCGCTTTCTGCTTGAGTTTTTCCCGCTTGTCATGCAGCTTGCGTCCCCGGGCCACCGCCACAGTCACTTTCACCAGGCCGCGAGACAGGTGCACGTCGAGCGGAATCATCGTCAGTCCGCGCTCGGCGGCGGCAGCAGCGAACTTCTGCACTTCCCGGCGATGCATCAACAATTTGCGCGGACGCCGCGGCTCATGGTTCATGGTGGTGGCCTGGGGATATTCGGCGATGTCGCAGTTGTACAGCCACACCTCGCCGTCCTTCACCCGCACGTAGGCTTCTTCGATGGACACCTTGTTGGCCCGAATGCTTTTGACCTCGCTCCCCTGGAGCACAATGCCGCATTCCAACTGCTGCAACAGATCGTACTCGTGCCGGGCGCGACGGTTGCGACAAATCACGCGCGACAAGGATTCGTTGTCGGGGGTTTTATTCATGGATCGTGTTGGAGTTTCACGAGACGCCGCGGTCGCCGCGCCGGCAAACAGCCGATAACCTGTCGTCGCCGAATTCGCCATCCCGTCGGCAACGAGTTGGCACCGATCCGGCACCGAGTTGGCACCGAGTTGGCACCGAGTCGGCACCGAGTCGGCACCCATCCGGCAACGATCCGGTACCGAGTCGGCACCGAGTCGGCAACGATTGATGTGCCTCGGATGACCGGATGAGGCCATCCGTTGTCGGTCGACACCAAGCAAACGGAGCACGGTGCCGATTGTGCGCGGTGGCGGGGCGGCTTCCCATTCTACACGGCTCGTGAGGGACAGGTCAGGGCTGGAAAGCCTTGACGGCGGTTGTTACGGTAAAATTGAATTGCCCTTCGCTGTTTTCGCCTGCTCCGCGCAGGTTCCATGAGTGTTGATTCAACACCCGTGCGTCCCAGGGATTGACTGTCGCTGCCATGCCGAGCCTGCTTAGCGGTGAATCGTTCATCGCCGTGGTCCAGAAAAGCGGCCTCGTGGAGGCCGATCGTCTCCAGCGGCTGGTGGAGGAGTTCCGGTCCCAGCAAGCGAACGACCCCAGCGCGGACGCGCTCGCCGATTACCTTGTCGCTCAACAAGTGCTCACGCCATGGCAGGCCGAAAAACTGCTGCAAGGCAAGCACAAGGGGTATTTCCTGGGCAAGTATCGCTTGCTGAGCTTATTGGGCCGCGGCGGCATGAGCCACGTCTACCTAGGCGAGCACGTCTTGATGCGGCGGCGCTGCGCCATCAAGGTGTTGCCCGCCAAGAGGGTGAACGATTCTTCCTACCTCCGGCGATTCATTCGGGAGGCGGAGGCGGTGGCGAAGTTGGATCATCCCAACATCGTCCGTGCCTACGACATCGACCACCAAACGGATCGGGACAACGAAATTCACTTCCTGGTGATGGAATATGTCGAAGGCACGAGCCTGCAAGACCTGGTCGCCAGCCAGGGACCACAGCCGTTTCTGGACGCTGTCGATTGGGTGCGACAAGCGGCCCAGGGCCTTGCCTACGCCCATCAGATGGGGTTGGTGCATCGCGACATCAAGCCCGGCAACCTGCTGCTCGATCGTCAAGGCGTCGTCAAAATCCTCGATTTGGGACTGGCCCGCTTCTTCGACGAAAATCGGGCCGACAGCGATGCCCTGACGATTCAACACGATGAGCGGGTGCTGGGCACGGCGGACTACCTCGCTCCGGAACAAGCCCTCGACAGCCATCGCGTGGATGCCCGGGCCGACATCTACAGTCTGGGATGCACCCTGTATTTTCTGCTGTCCGGGCATCCCCCCTTCACGGAAGGCACGCTGGCCCAGCGGTTGATGGCGCATCAGCAAAAAGAACCGCCGCCGATTGAGGGAGAACGCCCGGATATTCCCGCGGAACTCGCCCAGATTCTCCGCAGAATGATGGCCAAGCAGCCGGAAGAACGCTATTCCACCGCGGCCGAGGTCGCCGATGTGCTCCTCAAATGGCTCTCCGCCAATTCCGACGAGCAATGGCGAACAGCCCACGCGCTGGTATTCGGCCGGGCTGAAGCCGACTCGCAAATTCTCTCCGGACGATCCCTGTCTCCGAAATCGGGCGTGCTTCATCCCCCCAGCGTGGCCACGGCCGATACTACCGTCGTGCGCGCCGTTCCCAACCCCCCCTCGAGCAAGGTGTCGGAAGGGGTTGCTCCGCGACCACCCGCTGCACCGCCCTCGATTCCCGTCCCCCCGCCCGCCGAGGGAGCGGCCAGTCCGCCGACCCAGAGCGCTCCGTCACCTGCAATTCCCGCCAAACCCCCCGCTCCCAAACTGGTGGCCCGCCCCGTTCAGCCGGGAAAAACTCCTTCCGGTGGGCAGCGGCCCGTGGCGAAACCTGTCGCTGAACCATCGGCAGCGGGCAACTCCGCCCCTCCTGCCGCCGCGCCCCCTGCATCCGTGTCCGCTGTGGCCGCGCGCGGCGCGCCCCCTGCGTTCGTGACCGCGGGAACCATGCCCGCCGCGTCCCCCACCATGTCGGCGGAATCGCCAGTCGTTCCCGTGGAAACGCCGGCCATCGAACCGGAATTGGCCAGCTTTTTTGCCGGCCTGAGTGCCACTCCGAAAACCGCGGCCCCTCCGGTAACCTCGGCGGCATCCACACCGACTACCGTCACCGCCCCCTCGCCGCCACCATCGCCCGAGGCCTCGGCCCCCACACACCAGCCGGCAGTCAGCCCGGCAGCCGTCCAAGACGGGGATACCGTCGACGAATTCGATCCTTTGGCCGTGCAGGTGCCGGAACCCACGGTCGATTTCGCCGTCCAAGGGGACATTCTGTTTGTGGAGCCGACCGGCACCGAACCTGCGCCGACGTCCCCCACGGGAGCTTCGGCAGCCCTCGAGATGCCCACCGTCATCTCCCCGGCAAGTTCCGACACAGAGGCACCAGGTTTTCCACCCGCCGAACCAGCCGCGGTCGCAGGTTCCGCGGGGGCACCTGGCACGGATTTCTCGGACGCGGTCGTCGCTCCGGTGATTGCCCCGGTGGAGAGTTGGGCTTCGTCGACGGTGAGCCGGGCGCGTCGGACTGCTCCCGCCAAGCGCCCGCCAGCCGCCCAGCAGAAGCGCGCGAAGGGAAAACAATTCCCCGTGAAGTGGCTGGCGCTCTCCGCGGTCGCGGTCGCCGGCATCGCCTTGGTGGCAGGCGGCGGCTACGCCTTGGGGTTATTCGGTCCCACCAAACCAGCCGCCAAAACAGTTCAGAAGAAATCTTCGGGCGCGAAACAATCCAAGCCGACGGTCAGCCAGGCTCCCGCGGCGGCGTCGGAATGGTCGCAGAAGCGGGTCGCCAAGGTCGGTCCCTCGGGTGATTTCCAGACGATTACCGAGGCCTTGCAGACCGCTAAAAAGCACTTTCAACCGGTCCTCAGGAGCGACCGTTTTCTGATTCAGGTGGAAGCCGGCAAATACGACGAGTCGCTGTCGGTGGTGGGGCCGGACTTCCCCGAGAATGTGGTCGTCGAGGGGGCCGGAGGCACGGTGTTGGCCCCCTCGAAAGGGAGCGATCCGGTGCTTCGCGTCCGCAATGTGGAAGGCTTCGAAATCCGTGGCTTAACAATCGATGCCGGCGGGAGACCGATCGCCGTCGAACTGGCCGACCGCCTGCCCCGCTGCCATCTGCAACAGCTCGCGATCAGCGGATTCTCGCAGGCGGGAATCGCCGTGCGCGGGGCGGTGGCGTTCAGCTTCAAAGACTCCCGGTTATTCCTCCGCGATCTCCGGCTGGAAGGCGGCGAGTCCGCCGTGGGTTTGGCCATCGAGCGGGGGACGGGTTCCGATGGCGTCGACACCAGCCATGTGCTGGTGGAGCGGTGCCGGTTTTTGGGACCGTTGGCCGCCGGGGCGACGGTCAAGGGTGCGGACGTCCTGGACGTCGAATTCCGCGAGTGCATCTTCGCGAAGTGCCAGGTGGGGGTGAAATTTCTGGAACAAACCGGCTGGCGGGAGTGCCAGTTCGTGCAGAACACGTTTTATCAGTGCGGCTACGGGGTGTTCTTCGCCGAGCAGCCCCCGCCCACGCAGAAAGGCTTGTCGTTTCGCCGGAACCTGTTTGCCGAAACGGCCCGCACCGAAGTGTTCATCGAGCAGGGCTTCGATTACCAGAAGCTCATCGACTCGCAAATGCTGGGGCCGATCTTTCACAACTGGACGGACAAACCCAAACTCGACCCCAAGGAGTTGCCCCCCGGAGAATTGGCCCTCTTTTACACGGGACGCACCGCCGTCGAGAGCTATGGGTTTCTCTCGACCGATCCCCGCGACCAGAAATTCCTGGCCCCTTCCAAAGACAGTCCGCAGGGAAATGTTTCTCGCGACCTCCCCGAAGATCAACTGTGGATCGGTGCCGTCGGTCCGTGATCTTCGATCCTCGGTCAACCTCCTTGCCGTTGAGCGAGCAGGTGGTAGCGCCGGTCAGCAGGCGGTTGAAGGCACCGGTGAGTGGTCAGTAGGCACTCCCGGTCAACACGCGGATGGCCTTGGCGGTGAGCGAGTGCCCGGCCTCGGCGATGTCGTGTCGCAGCGTCGCGCGTTCCTTCATTTCCTGGGTCCAGAGGCCCCGGTCCTGGCTGCAAACGCACGGGGGTCCGAGAGCCGTCCCTGCCGGCCGCCAGCGTCCGAAAAACGGGGCTTGGGTGTCGCATCTGCTTTCTTGGAAATAAGTTAAGAATCATAGTGAACACCCTCGGAAAGCCTCTCCGCCGACCGGTCCTCGAGACGCGCTGGGGGGACTGCCGCAACGCGTGTTGGCCTCGCCTGTTAAGTCGCTCCCCCGGAACACGCTCCCCTGCGGAAGTCGCATCGAAGTTCCTTAGTGCGTTTTTTCCCGCGCGCAAACCGCTGGCTCGGACGCACTTGCAGTGTACAGTTGCCAACCATTTTGGCGTCCCCCTAGCATGGAGGTGTTGGCCGAGCCTGGCTCCCCGCTGGAAATTCCCCACGGCTGCGACAGCCATCCCGCACGAACCACCGAACACACACCCCACCGATTGCCGCACGTATGTCTCCCGCCGACAACCGACACTTTCGCACGCTTCCTCATCGCTTGATCAACGGACGTCGTCCGCGAGCCGTGCGTCCGCCGGCGGCTTATCGTCAACGTGGCTCGCGCGATGCCCGGCACGCCATGTTCTCTGCTCCCGAAACCTGGCATGCCCCCTCCCACGGCGCGGGTTTGAAAATCGTCGTTCAACCGCCGGGCAGCGGCTACTGGCACCCGCTCACACCCGAGCTGATTCGCGACCGCCTGCGGCAGCTCCCGCGCGAATTCGCCGACGCAGTGGAAGTCGTCCAGCTCAGCGGCATGACCCGCAAGCGGATGTTGTTTCCCTGCTACGGCATGCAATGGGGCGCGAACGTCTACCTGTACCCCATGGAAGCCTCCCTGATCGAAACCTACGTGCGGCCTCCCACTCCCCAGCAGCTCATGGAGGCCAAAATGTTCGGCGGGGTGTGGTCGCAACACGGCAACGAGTGGCGGTTAACCTGGACCGAGCAAGGGGTCCGCGATTTCTACTTGAATAACGTGCTGATTCACGAAGTTGGCCACGTGGTGGACACCCGGAACACCAACACCCAAGATCGAGAGCGGTTCGCCATCTGGTTCGCCACCGAATATGGCTATCGTGCCAGCCGCGGCCGACGGTGAATCGTGCTCTGCGCGGCGCGTGGGGCTGGCCGCACGTCACGACACGAGAACCCGCTCCCGCGCCCACCGCGCGACGCCGCTGCCCCGTCGCGCTGCCCCCTCACTGCGGACAGACTCTCCGCTCCCGGACTCTCTGCTGCCCTGGCTGCCTCGGAGGCCAGCGATCGCTTGCGGGCACCGCCCCCTTACGACGTGCGGGCCAGTCCCACGTCTTCATACAGCGCTTCGTTGAAGGCTTTGTTCCGGCGTTGATGCTGACCTTCGCCACAACGGCCGTTGAACAGCCAGGCCACGGCAAGCTGGCGATCGGGGTCTCCAAATCCCTGCGACGACTGCGAACCGCCGTGCCCGAAGGTTCGCGGCGAACAATGTCTGCCGTAACCATAGGGCACCGTCTGGGCACCGTAGCGATTCGAGTCCAGCAGGAAGCCCAGCCCGAAATCGACGATGTGGCCGAACGTGGCGTCGTACTGGCCGCTGCGGTGGCGCGTGAGCAGTTCCGCGACCGTTTCCGGACGGAGCACGCGGCCGTGCGGCCCGCGGCCCTGCTGAAGCAGGACTTCATAAAACCGTCCCAACTCGCGAATCGGGCCGCGCAGGCTGCTCCCCGGGGAAACGCGGTCGCTCCGCGGCGGCAAGTGCCAATCGAGCAGCATCAAGCGTCCCTCGCGGCGTTCAAACAACGGGGCAATCGCGAGTTGTGCCCGCTCGCGCTCGGGAATGGCGGCGAGAGTCCGCGGCATGCCGCAGGGGACGCACAACCGCTCGCGCAGCACTTCCTCATAAGTCCGCCCCGTGAGCCGTTGAATCAGCTCTCCCAACAGAAACCAGGTGGAGGCGACATGATAGCCGGCCGTTTGCCCGGGAGTGGCCCCGCTGTCCAAAGGGGCCGCGCAAATTCGCGCGAGTGTTTCTTCCCAAGGCACGTCGGGCCAGCCGGTCTCGACGTTGCGCAGACCCGCCGTGTGCGTCAGCACATGCTTGAGGGTGATCTGCTCCTTGCCGTGTTGGGCGAATTCGGGGATGTAACGGGCGACAGGGTCGTGCCAGGCGAGGCGGCCCTCTTCGACAAGTTGTGCGATCAACACGGCCGTGAGCGGTTTTCCGGCGGACAACCAGTGCGTCCGCTGCGCGGCCGTCATCGGTTCGCCGGGTTGCGCCTGCCCCAGTCCCGCGTCGGCGAGCACCCGGCCCTCGACGGACAAATACACTTGCGCGCCGAGATGCAAGCCTTTCGCCACTCCCGCCGCGAACACAGCGTAAGCCCGCGGAAAGCGGTCCGCGAATTCGTCGGATGTCGTCGCCGGCGTCATTCAATCCACCGCCAGGCCTTTTTCGAGCCGGATGCGGCGGACTTCCGCCAGCACGGCCTGCACGATTTCCCCGTTGCGGAACAAGGCCAGGTATTCCCAATAGTTCACGGCCAGGTTGGCCGCCAACGTCACCATCGCCAGAGCGCGGTGCCACGTCGCCGCACTCAGACCCAATCCGCCGTCGAACTGCACCGGGGACGCGGGATCAACCGCCGCACCCAGCGCTCCCGTGGTCAGCAGCAGGGCAAAGCAGCCCATCATCGCGGGCAGCAGGCGATACTTCGTGGCCTTGGCTTCGTTGTAGAAATCGGCCGGCAAGCGGTACGCCTGCGAGGTCTCCTCCAGCCACCGGCCCGTGCCCATGAAGTACGTCAGCACCAGCGCATGCACCAGCGTGGCGGCACACAGGCCGGCCAGCCCCGCCAGAACGTGATGCTGCACCCCTGTCTGCACGGACCGATCGAGCACGCGGGGATCGTCGATCTGCATTCCCAAGACAAACGCCGCCACCAGCACGACGGTGCTCAGGCCGCACAAGGTGAGAAAAATTCGGTTCATGGTGCGATCAGGCAGGGTTGCCAGCGGTTATCTCCGGCCGAAAATGGGTCGCTTCATCTCTTGGCGGAAGATGCTCACTCGCCGGGGCGGAGACGGATTTCCACGCTGGCGGCGTGAGCGGTCAGTCCCTCCACCTCCGCCATCCGCACGATGTCGTCGGCCACGTGTTGCAGCGCCGCGCGGTTGTAACAGATGACGCTGGAACGCTTCAGAAAATCGTTGGCGCACAACCCGTTGGCAAACCGGGCAGTGCCTCCCGTGGGCAACACATGGGAGGGACCGGCGAAGTAATCTCCCACGGCAACCGGCGTGAAATGCCCAAGAAAAATCGCGCCCGCATTCTGCACGCGGTCCAACAACCGTTCGGGATTCGCCGTGGAGATGTGTAGGTGCTCCGGGGCGAGGAGATCGCTCAGCGCCACCGCTTGTTCTTCGTTCCGCACCTGGATCAGGGCGCCGTATTCCTGCAAGCTGGCGAGCGCCAGGTCGCCGCGCGGCAAACCGGCCAACTGCAACGCCAATTCGGCTTGTACGGCGGCGATCAGCGGAGCATGCCAGGTCATCAGAATGCCGGCTCCCGGACTGTGTTCCGCCTGGGAAATCAGGTCGCTGGCCACGTAGGCAGCCGGGGCGGACTCATCGGCGAGGACGACCACCTCGCTGGGACCGGCAATGCTATCGATGTCCACTTCGCCGTACACATGCTGCTTGGCCAAGGCCACGAACAAATTGCCCGGACCGACGATTTTGTCGACGCGCGGCAAGCCCTCCACGCCATAAGCCAAGGCGGCCACGGCCTGGGCCCCTCCCACACGGTAGACTTCGCTGATGCCAACCTCCGCGCACGTGGCAAGCAGCGTGGCGTTATAGCCCCCGAATTCCGTCGGAGGCACCACGATCGCGATTTCCCTGACGCCAGCGACTTTTGCCGGCACGGCGGTCATCAGCACCGTCGAGGGATAGGCGGCGGCTCCGCCAGGCACGCAAATGCCGATGCGGTGCAGCGGTCGATACCGCTGACGCAGTTCCACCCGGGCTGGTCCGTCTTGCCGCACCAGCACCTGATCGCTGCACAAAATCCGCTGCTGGAATTCGGCGATGTTCTCGCGAATGCGGCGAATGGTTTGCAGATACTTCGGGTCGGCGGCGGCGTGCGCCTGCCGCAATTCTTCCGGCGAGACCCGCAAGGTCTCGGCGGTGAGTTCCTTGCGATCCAACCGCCGCGTGTAGTCGAGCACCGCCGGCAGCCCTTGGCTCCGCACGTCAGCGCAAATTCGCTGCACCACTTGCCGGGGTGAGAGCGCTGCTCCAAACAATTCGAGCGTCCGCTGCTTGCCGGCGGGCGAGACGATATCGCCCTGGACACTCAGCTTGCGTCGCAGCTCCGCCAACAGCACGGCGGGATCGTCGCGGGTACAGTCCCAGACGGGAATGTTCAGGCTCATAAGGTGTTGCCGACGTTCAAGGGCTGTCGCTCGGGGCGGACGGAGTCGATTTCCGTGGTCACCGAACACCGACGCTGGGCGGGCGCACCCTCGGGAGTCCGCCTTTTCGGTTCGGTCCAGCAGTCAATGTTCCGGTTCGGTCCAGCCGTCACTGATCCGGTTCGGTCCGGCTGTTCACGGAGGTCGACGAGGATCGTATGGGGACGGCTCCCCAAGCGCACAGGCGGTCACCGATGGGAGACTGCCGTTCTTTCCGCCGTCCGAACCGGTATAGTGTAGGGCGACGCGGTGATATTGCCTACCGAAAGGCTTGCATGAAGTACGGCGTGATTGATTTGCGCAGCGACACGGTCACCCGGCCCACGCCGGGGATGCGGCGTGCGATCGCCGAAGCCGAAGTCGGCGACGACATGTCGGGAGAAGACCCGACGGTGAACCGCCTCGAAGCCCGCATGTGCGAACTGCTCGGCAAGGAAGCCGCCGTTTATGCGTGTTCGGGCACACAATCGAATCAGATGGCGGTGTATGCCCACTGCCAGCCCGGCGATGAACTGTTGATCGAGGAAACCGGCCACATTGCCAATTGGGAAGCAGGTGGACCGGCCGTGTTGAGCGGCGTGACCGTGCGCACCTTGCGGGGACGGGGCGGGCTGCTGGATGTTCCCGATCTCGAAGGCAAAATCCGCCCAGATAACCAACATTACTGCATCACCCGGCTGGTGTGTGTGGAAAACACCACCAACCACGGAGGAGGCCGAGCCTACCCCTTAGACCAGATGATCCGCGTCGCCCGGTGGGCACGCGAGCATGGTTTGAAGGTGCATGTCGACGGTGCGCGGTTGTTCAATGCCTGTGTGGCCCGCGGTTACACTCCCGCGGAGTTCGCCCGAACGGCCGATACCGTGTCGATCTGCTTCTCCAAAGGGCTGGGTTGCCCGATGGGGTCGATCCTGGTGGGGGACGCCGCCACGGTGCGACGCGCGCGGCGAGCCCGCAAGTTGTTCGGTGGAGCGCTACGGCAGGCCGGCATGATGGCCGCGGCCGCCCTGTATGCGCTCGACCATCACGTGGAACGTCTGGCCGAAGACCACGCCCATGCGCGGGCCTTCGCTGAAGCGATTGCCGACATCGATGGCCTCCACATCGATCCGTCGGCCGTGGAATCGAACCTCGTCTTTCTGGAATTGGAGCCGCGCAAGGGGAAGGCGATCGAATTGGCGGCACGGCTGAAAGAGCAGGGAATTTTGATCCATGCCACGGGTCCTCAACGAATTCGGGTCTGCACGCATTTGGACGTGGATCACGACGATCTGATGGTTGCCGCGGCGGCATTCCGCGAACTGCTGACGGGCGCGCGGACGGCCGTCGCCGTGGGGGCCGACTTGCAATACTGAATCCCCCGCGGCGGCAACGGCCTTAAAAATTGCGACATCGGCCAGGAAATGGTCGATAATTCTGAAGACGGTCAGCAACCGTCTCACCGCCGAATTCGCGACGGAACATCCTTTCCGCACGCGACTTGCGAACGATTCAACAGTTTTCGGCGACGTCCGGTTCGGGATCACGACGTTCCCCCCGGGGGCCGATCCGCGTGGAGCGGCCCACCTGGAATCCATCACAAGGGGAGCGTGCGATGACTTCTGAACTTCAGACCCGATTGAATCATTTGCCGGTCGTGGGATATGATACCTTGGCATGGACGGCCGTACCTTGCCACGGGGTGGCAGGGACGAACGTTCCACACCTGGAGGGGAGGGGTGGCATGGATGTCCGTGGTGTGAGTTCGGTCTCCGGGGTGATGCCGACTGCGTCGGTCAGCCCCTCGCCAGCTTCACGAGTGGCCCAGCCGAGCGGGTTGCAGGCACCTCGTGACGAACTGGAACTCTCCGCGACGGGGAAGATGTTGGACCAGCTCAGCCAAAGCCCCGATGTGCGCCAGGAGCGTTTGGCCCGTATCAAGGAAGCCATCGACAATGGCACGTACGATACGGACGAAAAGCTCGAGGCAGCACTCCTGAAAATGTTTCAGGCCCACGGCATCGAGTTGGACGAAGTGTAAGTTCCCAGTCGGTCAGGGTCGTTCTCCGCCAGACCGGTGGCCTTGCTGCGCCAACCAGCGACCTCGGGGGGGGGCAGACGTGGAGGTTTCGCCGGCGGGGTAGCCCACAATCTCGTGCCGCCGGGAGCGAAGTCGCGGATCCGAGGGCGACGTTTCGGCGGTTGAGACTTGCGTGAGAGGGAAGAGGGCGTGTCACAGTTGGCCACGACGCCGGTGAGCGTCTCGCCTGTCGAAAAGTTTCGCGAGTTTCTCAAGACGAAGAAGAAGCGTCTGACTCCGGAACGGGAGGCGATCGTTCAGGCCGTCTATGCCACCCACGACCATTTCGACGCCGAACAATGGGTCGGAAGTCTGGCACGCCGCAAAGGAACGGCGGGTGCCAGTCGTTCGACCATTTATCGGACCTTGCACTTGCTGGTGGAGGCTGGGCTGTTGCGCCGCGTGGCGCGGGCCAACGACCGGGAAGTTTACGAGCACGACTACGGCTATCCGCAGCACGATCATCTCATCTGCAAGAAATGCGGGACGATGATCGAGTTTCCGAACGAGGCCATCTCCGCCGTGCTGGAGCAGATCGCCAACCAGCATGAGTTCCGCATGAGCGGTCACCGCCTGGAGGTGGAAGGGGTCTGCGCTCAATGCAGCCGTCCACCGCAGCGGCAATACCGCAAGCTCGACATGATCTGACCGACGCGCCCCGTTTCCCGGCCAGCGGCGGCGCACCGCCATGCCCATCGATTGGGGGGGACTTCTCCCATGGGGCGGAGTCTAACTGCGCCGGCGGACAGGCCGACGTCTCCGTTCGGCATCCCAGGACGCCGTTTGTCGTGTCGTGCGGCTGCCGGTGTGGCCTTGGTGGTCCCGATTCGGTGGTCCGTCACCCCGCGGGCCAGCGCAACCCCGGGAAACCGGCACAACCCCGGGAAACCAGTGCAATCCCGAAAGACCAGTGCAATCCCGGAGTACCGGCGCGACTCCGACGGGGCGGGTGTTACCGCGCTTGATCCGGGCAGAGCAACGATTTTGCGTTCGGAATGCGAACGGTCTTAATCACGTGGACCATGAACAGGGAGATGATCGATTCCTCGCCGGCATTCCGCCGCGAAATATGCGACATGAACTGCTGATCGCCCATCGGCACTTTGACGTCGAAACTCACGTGGCAGCCATTGCACGTTCGCCCGCCGAAGAACTCCCGGTGCATGGCCGTCCATTCCTCCGGCGTGAATCCCTCCGGGGTTGGCTCCGTAATCAGCCAGTGCGCGAACGGACCGGTCGGAGCCGACGTGGCCAACTCGATGTCGGTTTGCTGGAACCACTCGTCGTAATCGGCGGCCAGGAGCGCCTCTTTGTGTTCGCGCAGGAAATCGATCAGCCGTTCAATGCACTTGTCGGTGGGGCTTTCGTCACAGTGGTAAAGGTTGTAATCAAAGTGCGGCGTGCGATTGAACAAACTCACGCGGAGTTGACCGGTTTCCGGGTCGAGCGTGAACGCGCGAAATTCCCATACCGGTCCCACCTGGGTGGCCCGGTCGCAAGCGAGTTGCTCCCCCGTCCGAAACTGAATCAACGCGGAGCCATTGGGGCGCTCAGGCATCACGCCGCGGCTGGAAAACCGTTGGGTCACAAACTCCAACTGTTCGAGAAACCGGCGTGACCCCAGTTCCATGCGTGAGAGTTTGTGCCACTGCTGGGCCCACCACTCCACGGGTTGTGGTTCCAGGTTGGGACCAACCGGCGGCAAGGAATACTCCATGATGAGCGTGCCGCGGGCTGGCGAACCATCCGGATTCAAAAAGCAAAACACGAAGCGGCCTTGGATTTCCTCGGCGTCGCCGCCTTGAATATCGAGCCGGTTCACGATCGCCAGCAAGCGCAGTGGGGCGCGGGCCAAATCCAAATCCCCGCCAGTCGTGCGCGGCCAGTTCTGCAAAAAGGTCTGAATTCCGGCGGTACGGGCTTCGGCCGCGGCCGGCGACGGGGCTTTCGGTCCCTCGATGTTCAGAAAATCGTTGGCGTTCGCGCTGGTCGCCGCCATCCAGGTGTGGAAAAAGTTTTCCACGAAATCGCTTGGGTTCTGGTCCGCTGGGCAGACCTGCGAGATGAGTCCGCCAAACGACCAGGGCCCCAGCCCCAGCGTGCGTTCGTTTTCCACGACACTCAGATCGGTAATCACCAGCTCGTGGCCGGGCAGCACCACACACGGATCGACGGCGAACGCCGGTTCCTCCGGGAAGTTCACCGACGACCTGGCTCCCGCGCGGTGGGGAGCTTTTGCCGCCTGTGGGGGAGCTTTTGCCGCCTGCGACTGGGCCGGCTGTGACTTGCCTGCGGCCTGGGCGGACGGCTGGGCCGTTGCTTTCTGGGACGACTTACCCGGACGTTCGGCCGACACCACCCAACAGGCCGTGCAGGCGATCCCCGCCAGGGCCACAAAGACCATGCGGGTGATTCCAGCCTGACTTCGACGTGGCTCGGAGCGTCCGTTGCGCGGGGGGGATTCAGCAATGTTCATGACAGGCACTCCCAATCAGATCGCGATCCGCGCGGGGCGGCTTTCCAACCACCGCTCGAAACTCGCTGCGGCTGGAGAAGGCGGGGCAACAGGCCATGAGGAAAAGAAATGGTCAGCACGCGACGTCCGACCACACGCGCCGGTCACGCAACAGGGGACGACGAAAACCAGGGGGCGCGAAATCCCTAGTCGTCTCTCATACGGCTTCGGGGACGTGCGGTCAATTAGCAGATCGACTGATTTCCTGGAAAAAAATGACCACGCGAGCACAACCTGGGCAAGGGGATGTCAAGAGGGCCGCCCCCCTCCGCGCATCCAAACCCCAACGTTTGTTGCGCAGCACCGCTAACACTCCGCCCATCCGCAAGCCTTTCCCCTGGTCCAAGTCAGGCGGGGAGGTCGTCGCGGTACAAACGGCTCGCCATCGAACAGGGCGACCACCTTCCGACACGAGGGCTGGTAAGATCGAGCGAGGCAACGGCTGCAACCGGACCGAAGGAAGAGTTCGGATGCAACGATTCCGCCACGGTGCCGCGCACGGCTCGCCGGGCCGAAGTCTGCCTTGCCGCACGCAGCCTCGTTCGTTTGTTTCTCATCCGACCCAGCGAAGCTGGCCGCATGCGCCACCCCCATGGCGCGGCTCGCCGAGTTCTCAACCCTCAAACCGCGGCTGGCCGCGTTCCCACTCTCCGAGGCGAGGGAATGCCGGGAACCGCCCGAAACCGGTGCTGTTGGCAGCGGGTATACTGGGGAAAGATCCTTGCCGCATGATCGGCCAGACCATGTGACGGACCAGGGGGAAAGAACAGGCGGTTGCCGATCGCCCGCGGACACGAAACTCGCAGCGCCCTTGAGAGCCAGGACCATGCTGAAACTGCCTACGGTGTTGTTGCCACTGTCGGTGGTGGTGGGCGTGATGGTTTTGGTCTCCGCGGCGGCACGCAGCCCGGTGCATCCGGTTCCCGTGGCATCGGTGGCGGATGTGCCTCCCGATCTTCCGGCCGTGGTCGAGCGGGTGAATGCTTTGTTCCAGCGGCAATGGGCCGACGCCGGCGTGGAACCGGCTCCGCTCGCGGACGACTTGCAGGTGCTGCGGCGGCTGTCGTTGGCGCTGCATGGCACGGTGCCGTCGTTGGAGGAGATTCGGCGTTTCGAGGCGGACCACGCTCCGCAACGGCTGGCGCGCTGGACGCTCCAGATGCTGAACGACAATCGTTTTGCCGATTACTTCGCCGCTCGCCTGGCGCGCAGCCTGATCGGGGCGGAACAGGGACAATTCATTCTGTTTCGCCGGGATCAATTCACGAATTGGCTGGCCGAGCAAATCCGGCAAGAGCGGCCATACGACGAGATTGTCCGGCAGATGATCGCCGACGAGGGGTTGTGGACCGGCCGGCCGGCCACCAACTTCATCACGCAAGCCTTCGCGGACGGAAACCTCGATCCCAACAAACTGGCGGGGCGGACGGCGCGGGCCTTCCTGGGGCAGCGGATCGACTGCGCGCAGTGCCACAACCATCCGTTTGCCGAATGGAAACAGCAGCAGTTCGAAGGTCTGGCCGCGTGCTTCGCCGAAGCGCGGGCCACCCCCCTGGGGATTCACGACGATGCCCGCCGCCGTTGGGAAGTAGAAGATCGCCAGACGCAGGAAAAGCGGGTCGTGCCGGCGGCGGTCCCCTTCGGAGACGAATGGTGGCCGGCCGAGGGATCGCCGCGGGAACGCCTGGCCGCTTGGGTCACGCATCCGCAGAACCGACGCTTGGAACGGGCCGTGGTGAACCGGGTGTGGGGGCTGCTCTTCGGACGCCCCTATCATGCTCCCGTCGACGATGTGCCGAATCCGCCGGAACCGGCCGACCTGGATCACGACCTGCTCGACTTGCTGGGGCACGATTTCCGCGCGCATCGCTTCAGTCTGAAGCGGCTGGTGCAAATCATCGCGGCTGCGCGTCCGTTTCGCCTAGCCTCGCGGCATCCCGCCTACGAGTTCGGAACACAGGCCGAGCTGGTGGAACAAACCTGGGCGGCGTTCCCCCTGGTTCGGTTGCGGCCCGAGCAAATGATCGGAGCGATGGTTCAGGCCGCGTCCATCAAAACCATCGACCAGAATTCGCACCTGTTCACGCGCCTGCTGCGGCTCATTCGGGAAAATGACTTCCTCAAGGAATATGGCGATCTGGGGGAACAGGAACTGGAGGACCGTTCCGGCACCATCCCTCAGGCACTGCTCCGCATGAACGGACGCTTCGCCGCCGAAATCAGCGAAGCCAACATCCTCAACGCCCCGGGGCGGTTGACCGGCATGGCCCCCTCCGACGAAGACTGCGTGAACCTCGCCTATTTGTGCTGTCTCACACGCTATCCCACCCCGACGGAACGCGAGTATTTTTGTGCCGAGTTGAAGGCCCAGCGGCAGCAGCGTGGTTCCGTCGTGGAAGACCTGTACTGGACCTTGTTCAACTCGCCGGAATTCTGCTGGAACCACTAACCCGTTCGTCGACTCCGCCGACAGCGGCGAGCGACTCCGCCGACAGCGGCGAGCGACTCCGCCGACAGCGGCGAGCGGCGCCGTTGACAGCGGCGATCGGCGCCGTTGACAGCGGGCGAGCCGCTCGCGCGGCGGGTCGCATTCCTCTCGTGAACCAGGAAACCCCTGATGCCTCCGTTAACTCGCCGGGAAGTGCTCCAACTGGCTGCCGGAATGGGCCTGGCGTGGTTGCTCCCCCCCCTGGACGGGCGCGCGGCGGAGCGCCGCGGCAAGGACCGGCCGAAGTCGTTGATCGTCCTCTGGCTCGCGGGCGGGCCGAGTCAGTTGGAGACCTGGGACCCGCATCCAGGGACCAAGATCGGCGGACCGACCCAGGCCATTTCCACGTCGTTGGCCGGCGTGCGGATTGCCGCCGATTTCCCGCGGGTCGCCGAGCAGTTGCACCATTTCGCCGTGCTCCGGTCGCTGGTCTCCAAGGAGGGGGATCACGAACGGGGAACCTATCTGATGAAGACCGGCTACCGGCCCGACACCACGTTGGTTCATCCCGCCTTGGGCGCCATCCTGACCCACGAATTGCCCGACCCCCGGGTGGAAATCCCCTTGTTCGTGTCGCTGGGGAACGAGCCGTTTCCCTCCCGCGGCGGCTACCTCGGAGACGAATACGACCCCTATCGTGTATTTGAACCCGGCCGGAAAGGGCAGAACCTGGAACCGCGCGTGGGGGCCGCGCGTCAACAGCGGCGGTTGAAGGGCTTGGAACTCGCCACGGCCGCATTCCAGCAGGGGCGGACGAAGCGGGTGGACAGCACGTTGCATCAGCATACGGTGGACGCCGCGCTGAAAATGATGACCTCGTCCCAATTGCAGGCGTTTTCCCTCGATGAGGAAACCGCCGCCACCAAGGCCGCATATGGCGACACGGATTTCGGCCGCGGCTGCCTGATTGCCCGCCGCCTGGTGGAAACCGGCGTGCGCACCGTCGAAGTCACCTTGAACGGCTTCGACACCCATGCCGACAACTTCACCGGGCATACCCTGCGGGCGGGTCTGCTCGATCCGGCGTTGGCGGCCCTGGTGCGCGATTTGCGCGAGCGCGACTTGTGGCAGTCGACGGTGGTGCTGGTGACGGGGGAATTCGGTCGAACACCCCACATCAATCCCGCACAAGGCCGCGACCACTGGCCCAGCGGCTTCGCCTGTCTGTTGGGTGGCGGCGGCTTGCGCGGCGGGGTGGTGCTGGGGGCTACCGATCCGCAAGGCGTGGCCTCCCAACCGGAAGATCCCATTCCGGCAGCCAATGTCCATGCCACCATTCTGAAGACCCTGGGGGTCGATTACGCCAAAGAGCTGATTACCCCGATTGGGCGTCCCTTGAAGTTGTGCGAAGGGGAACCGCTCGAGGTCCTGTTGCCCACCGCCTGACGCACAGGGACCGCCTCACCGCCGCCTGCTTGACCGCTTGCTCCCCCGCCATCGCCCGCCTCGCCGGCTTTGCCCCCGCGTGCGGCCATGTGAACGGCACTGCCGACAGACGGGACCACCGCGGCGACCGATGTTGGGCTTGATTCTTCCGCACAGGAACTTCCGACACCGGTTCGGGAGGCGACCCGAGGGGACGGCGTGCTACGACAAGGTTCGCACAACCAAGGGTTGGCGCACGCAAATCCCCCGTCGGACAAAGGTCTCGACGGGGGACTGTGCAACCTGCGTGGTGTGGACAGTGACCGGGCGAATCAGGGGATCGTCGCCCAGATGAAGGGGAGTTCACCGATGGCGCCGCCGATCGGCACGTTGTCGCCGAAGTCGGAGCCTGCGGGCACGGTGGTGAAACCGCCGGTGGTGGACGTCGTCGTCCGGCGGAACGTGGAGCCTCCCACGCCGGGGTACAGGAAGCCGTTGGCGCTCACATCCACGATCGTCCCGACGCCCGTGGGCCGGTTGAACGCGCCGGTATTGCTCGCCAGCCGGGTGGCATTGCGGTTGCGTGTGCCGCTGGTGAAGGGACCGTTGTCATCCCCCACGGTGCCAGGACCCGACGGGTTGCCCGGCGGATCGTTGCCGTCGGAACCGGCTCCCGAGGCAACGCGGGACTTAAAGATCGGCTCGCTGTTGTTGTAGGAGATGCCGGCATCCGAGCGGGTGACGATGGCGCCGTCGCCGGTGTTCCCCACCATCCGCAGGTCGAAGCGGGCCAACGGATCCTGGATGAACGACGTGATGTTGAACACATCATCCGCAGGGTCGCGGGGATTGTTGTTGTTGTCGTCCCACCTGGTCCCCGTGGTGGCCAGCGTTTCCACGGAGCGGAAGGGCTGAAAGGTGATGTCGGCGCCGAACTGGCCGCTGAAGGTGTTGTTGGAGATGTTGGCTCCCACGCCGCCGCGGACCAGATTGCCGATGGCCACGTTCCCCGTGAACGTTCCCGCGGTGAGGTTGGTCGCGAAGCCGCCGTCGTTCTGGTAGGACTGGGCCGCGCCGTCGTCGGCGAGGGTGTTCGCGTCGCTGGTGCCGATCCGCAACACCAGACCGGAGGTCAATTGCGAGATGAAGTTGCCGGCCACCCCGTTTTCACCATTGGATTGAATGATGTTGTTGGTGACGTTGAGCGCGAGGCGGGGATCGATGCGGGCGTCCGTGGACGTCAGGAGAGCCAGGTTGGCGTTGCGGTCGATGTTGGCCGGGCTGCCCTGCGCCTGCGCGGTGGTGTTGATCACGTAGATGCCCTCGAAGTCGTTGCGCTCGATCACGTTCTGATTGACGGTGAGTTGCGTCCGCGCGCCGCTGGTGGCGCTCTCGCCGGCGTTGACCACGTTGATGCCGCGGCGGTCGCTGTCGCTGAGCTGGTTGAACGATACGGTGAGGTTGCTGGCTCCGACGGCATCGCCGTGCATGAAGATCTGCATGGCGTCGCCGCCGCTGAACAGGACGTCGTTGGCGTTGGCCAGCGTGCCGCCCACCGTGGCAATCATCCCGCCGCCAGTGTGTTCGAGCTGCATGCCGTCGTTCCCGCTCCGCAATACCAGGTTTCGGGTGACGTCGAGGAACACGATGCCGGTGGAGGCAAATTGAATGCCGTTGCGGCCGTTGTCCACGATGTCGTTGTTGTCGATCGTGAAGGGCGTGAAGGCGAAGGCGCTGTTGACGGCAATGCCATCGAGGCCGTTGCGTTCGATGGTGTTGGTGGTGATGAACTGGCTGCCCTGCCCCAGGAACGCCAGGCTGACGCCGCGGCCCTCGTTATCGGAAATGTTGTTCTGATCGATGTTGAAGGTGTACTTGGTGATGATGTCGATGCCGTCGCTGCCGTTGAAGCTGATGTCGTTGAAGTTCACCGTGGCCACCAGGCCGTTGTTGTCGGTGACGTCGGCATTTTCCCGGGCGTTGATGCCATCCTGGGCGTTCGACAGGATCAGGTTGCCGGTGATGACCACGCCGATGTCCGCGTCGAACTCAGTAAAGAAGCGGATGCCGTTGGCGTTGTTCGCCTCGATCCGGTTGTCCGTGATCAGGTAGGTGTCGAAGGCGTCGCGCGAACGGGCTTCGGCGTCGATGCCGTCCGAGTTGCCGGTGATCAGGTTGTCGGTGATGGTCACGTTGGTGATCGAGGCGTCGGCCGTGCGGATGAAGTTCAAACCGTCGCCCGTGTTGTTCTGGAACGAGGCGTTCTGCAACAGCACGTTGTTGACCACGGCGAAGTTGTTGGCCGCGACGGAGAAACCGTGACGGGCGTTATTGGAGAACGTGGTGTTGACGAGCAGCACGTCGCCGAAGGTCGAGTTGGTGAACTGCGAGTTGTTGCCCGCCACCACGCGGAAGCCATCTCCCTCGAAGAAGGGATTGAGATCGACTGCGGCGTCGCTGTTGCCGTTGAACGAGGCATTGCTGACGGTGGCGGTGGCCGTGGCGTTCTGGGAAAGCTGGATGCCCACGCCGGCATCGCCGTTGCCGTTGAAGGTGTTGGCGTCTCCGGTGCCGCCGATGTTGAGCACGAAGTCGGAGGTGCTGTTGCCCAACAGGTACAACCCCATGCGTCCGTTGCCACTGAAGTTGCTGTTGAACAGACCGGTCAGCGGGTTGGCCGTGACGGAATCGCTGAGCACGGAGACGTTCGCCGTGACGTTGCTGGTCGCCAGGGCGTTGAGCGCCACGTTCACGCCTTCCTGACCGTTGTTGGTGATCGAGTCGTTCGTGAAGCTGGCGTTCAGGATGTCGTTGAGGCCGGTCGGGTGCGGCAGCGTGAAGTTCACGCCGCGCTGCGTGTTGCCGTTGATGCGGTTCCGCAGGAACACGAAGTCGAGGGAGCCGTCGGTGTCCTGCGGCTGCACCACGCGGACGCCGTCGACCGTGTTGCTGAAAATGTTGTTCTGCGTGAAGGTGACCGTGCCCTGGCTGCTGGCGGTGACCAGGAAGTTCACGCCGTTCGCGCCGTTGGCATTGATCACGTTGCCGGTGAAGTTCACCGGTCCCACGGGACTGCCGGTCTGACTGAGGAAGATGCCGTCGTCGTTGTTATTGCTGACGGTGTAATTGGAGACCGAGAGGGCGGGGGTGATCGCCGGGTTGTTGTTCAGCAGGAAGGAGATGCCGTCGGCCGTGTTGCCGCTCACCAGGGTGGTTCCCGGAATGCCCGTGAAGGTGATGTTGTTCAGGGACGTGATGCTGGACAGTAGCACGTTGATGCCGGTGCCCGTGTTCCCGGTGGACGACACGTTGTTGAACAGAATGGTGTTGTTGATGGACGAGTTGGTCAGTTCGAGCCGCACGCCGTCGGCGGTGGCCGAATTGCCGGCCGAGCTGTTGGCGAAGGTCACGTTGCCGAGCTGCGCGGCATTGCCGAGTACCAGGATGCCGTAGCCGTTGCTGTCGGTCACGGTGGTGTTGCTGACGGTCACCTGGGTGGTACCAATCACGTTGTTGAGGCCGACTTCCACGCCATTGTTGGCGCTGTTGTCGACGACGTTGTTATTGACGGTGACGGAGTCGGCGAAGTGCAGCACGGCGGCGTCGAGGTCGACGAGGATGCCGTTGCCGCCCAGGCTGTCGTTGACGATGTTGTTCTGGACCGTGACATCCGAGACATTCACGTTGTTGGTGATCACGGCGATGCCGCGGCCGCCGCTGTTGTTGACGGTATAGCCGTCCACGACGACGTCGGGCACGCCGAGCACGTTCAGCAGGTGGACCAGGATGCCGTCGCTGCCGCTGTTCGTGACCGTGCCGGGATCGACCGACACCAGGTTCACGCCGCTGGTCGCGTTGAGGTTGACGTGAATGCCGCGGAGGGCGCTGTTGGTCACATTGGCGTTCTCCACGATCACCGAATTGTTCAGGGAGCTGTTGTTGAAGCTGACGAGGATGCCATCGAAGCCGTTGCTGTTGGTCACGGTGGCCCCGGTCACCAGAATGTCTCCCAACTGGGCGGCGTTGCCGGCGACGACCAGACCGTAATCGGTGCTGTTGGAGATCTGGGCGTTGGAGACGGTGACGTCGTTGCCGCCGGTGGCTCCCGAGAGGGCCAGTTGCAGGCCCGTGCGGCCGCTGCCGCTGACGACGTCGTTGGCGGCGGTGACGGTCCCAATCGGCCCGCTCAGCACGGCCTGAATGCCGTCCGAACCCGACGCCGACACGTTGTTGTTGGAGATGGTGACATTGCCGATGGACTGGCCGTTGTTCGCCACGGCGATGCCGCGGAGGGTCGAGTTGTTCACGGTCATCCCGGACACGTTCACGGTGGTGGCGGGACTGGCCGGGTTGTTGAGGTTCACCAGGATGCCGTCGCGTCCGCTGAGGTTGACCGTACCCGGGCCGGAGACGTCGGCGAGGGTCAGCCCGGTGATCCCGGCCAGCGACAGGTGGATGCCGTTCCGCGCGCTATTGGCGGTGGAACTGCCGACCACGCGCACCGTGTCGATGGTGGAGTTGTTGAAATTGCCGACGAAGATGCCGTCTCCGCCGTTGCTGAAGCTGGTGGACACATTGCTCACGAGGATGTCGTCCAGCACGTTGGCGGTGCCGTTGCTGTAGACGGCGACCCCGAAGAAGGCGTTGTTGCTGATGGTGCTGTTGCTGACCGTCACGTCCGGCGCGCCGGCGATGTTCGACAGGAACAGGTTCACGCCCGAGGCCGAGCTATTGTTCACCGTGTCGTTGGTCACCAGGACCGAACCGACGCTCCCCGAGAGGTAGGCCTGGATGCCGTCGCCTCCCAGGGAGTTGGTGACGTTGTTGTTGGAGATGGTGACGGCGCCGACGGCGTTGCCGTTGTTGAACACGCCGATGCCGCTGCCGGTGGACGAATTGCTGACGTTGTAGCCGTCCACGGTGATGTTGGGGGTACCGGTCACGGTGCCGTTCAGCAGGACCCGAATTCCCGTGGCCACGCTGTTCTGCACCGTGCTGGGGCCGGGGCCAGTGCTGGTGACGGCGGCCGTGGACAAACCCGTGACGTTGGTCAGGGCCAGATTCACGCCGTGGAAGGCGCTGACGTTCACATTGGCGTTGTCGACCACTGCCGTTTGCACGTCGGAGTTGGTAAAGCGGAGGAGGACGCCGTCGCCAAAGCTGCTGTTAACCACGTTCGAATTGTTGATCAGCACGTTATTCAGGTTGTCGTTGTTGCCGTAGACCGCGATGCCGTAGAACCCGCTGCCGGAGACGGTGGTGTTGTTGAGGGACACGTTGGGATTGCCGACTACGTTCGACAGGAACAGGTTCACGCCGGAGGCCGAGCTGTTGGTGATCGAATTGTTGCCCAAGGCCACGGAACCGACCGCGCCGGACAGATAGGCTTGAATGCCGTCACCCCCCAGGGAGTTCGTGACGTTGTTGTTGGAGATGGTGACGGCGCCGACGGCGTTGCCGTTGTTGAACACACCGATGCCGCTGCCGGTGGACGAATTGCTGACGTTGTAGCCGTCCACGGTGATGTTGGGAGTGCCGGTCACGGTGCCGTTGAGCGCGACCTGAATCCCCGTGGCCACGCTGTTCTGCACCGTGCTGGGGCCGGGGCCGGTGCTGGTGACGGCGACGCTGTTCAGCCCGCTGATGTTGGTCAGGGCCACGTTCACGCCGTGGAAGGCGCTGTTGAGGGTATCGGCATCGTTGATCAGCACGCTGCTCAGGCTGCCGTTGGACAGCCCCACCAGGATGCCGTCGCCGGCGTTGCTGCCGGTGGCCGAGACGTTGTCGACGACCACATTGTTGAGGGCGTTCCCCGAGCCGTACAGGGCGACGCCGTAAAAGCCGCTCGTGGTGACGTCGGTGTCGCTGATGGTGACGTTGGGCGTTCCCGTCACGTTCGACAGGAACAGGTTCACGCCGGAGGCCGAGCTGTTGGTGATCTGGAGGTTGTCAAACAGAATCTGGTTGATGGCTCCCGTGAGATAGGCCTGAATGCCGTCGCCGCCGGCGCTGTTCAGGATGGTGGAATTCGTGATGGACACGTTGCCCAGCGGGGTGGCGGTGTTGTACAGGACAATGCCGCCGCCGGCATTGTTGCGGACGGTATACCCATCGATGCTGATGTCCGGTGTCCCGGCGACATTGATGTACTCGATGAAGATGCCGCTGCCGCTGCTGCCCTGCACCGTGCTGGGACCGGTCATGGTGAGGTCGGTATTGCCCGTCACGTTGGTGAGCTTGACCAGGATGCCGCTGGCCAGGCTGCCGGTGACGGTGACCTGGTCGATCACGATGCCGTCCGACAAGGCCGTATTTTGCAGATTGAGGCGAATGCCTTCCGCCCCGAAATTGCCGGTGATCAGCAGGGGATCGAAGTTGATGGCGCCGAGCTGCGCCCCGTTGACCGAGAAGTCATACCCTTGTTCGCCGGGACCGAAGTTGGAGACCGTGTTGCCGTCGAACTTGATGTCCGGGAAACCCTGCATGTTGTCCAGCAGGTAGTCGAAGCTGTCGCCGCCGGTGTTGCTGACGACGTTGTTCTGCGCCAGGATGTCCCAGTTGAAGTTGAGACCCACGGGGATGCCGTCGCCCACGGTGCCGTCGAGCACCAGCCGCACGCCGTCGAGGCCGGCGAGGTTGACCGTGTTGCCGATGAAGTCCACCTGATCGACATTGGTGCTGGTGGCGCTGAGCACGATGCCGTTGCCGCCCACGTTCTGCACCAGATTGTAGCCGTTGATGGCCAGATCGGGCGTGCCCGCCACATTGGAGAGCACCACGTCGATGCCGTCGCCCCCCGCATTGAGCGCCTGCGCCGTGCCTTGGCCGTCTACCAGCACGGAGGCCAGCCCCGCGAGGTTCGTGAGGCCGACATGGAGGGCGTCGTCGTTGCTGCCGTTCGAGGACACGTTGAGCAGCGCGACGGAGTTGACCGAGCCGAAGAAGAACTCGGCATTCACGCCGCGGTGGCCGCTGTTGGACACGACGGTGTTGCTGATGGTGGCGTCGCCGGTGATCGCGCCCACGGTGAGCAGGTTGACGCCGGCGCGGCCGCTGCCGTTGACGGTGTTGCCGTCGGCGACGAAGTTCGTGTAACCGCCGCCGTTGAACGCGGCCAGAATGCCGTCGAAGTTCTGGGTATTGCTGACGACGTTGTTCGAGATGTCCACCTGATTGAACGAGGTGTTCACGCCGACCACGGCGACGCCGAAGTCGGTGCTGTTGGAAATGGTGTTGCCGGAAACGGTCAGCCCGCCGATGCTCGACGGATTCAAGTACACGTTGATGCCGTTCTGGAAGCCGGTCACCGTGTTGTTCGTGAGGTCGATGGTGCCGGTGCCGGTCACGGTCGAGCCGGCCACCACGATGCCGTCCTGGCCCGCCGCCGGCGGGGCGCCAGCCGGCGCGATATTGTACTGGTCAACCAGAATGCCGTTGGCCGAAGGGGCCGTCACCAGCGAATTGAACGGCACGCTGACGGGTTCGGGCAAGCAGGCGTTATTGGGATCGTTGTCGGTGAGTGTCAGGATCGAGAGGGGGTTCAAACCGGCCGGTGGCACAAACGTCCCCAAGGCCACCTGGTTGAGCAGGATTTCCACGCCGTCGTCGCCGTTGCTGAAGACGTTGGTCGGGCCGCGCAACTCGACGGCGGCCGCCGTGGAGATGTTCGACAGCTCGATATGCACGCCGTCTTCCAGATTGCTGCTGATGGACTGATAACCGTCGATCAGGATGCCCACCGTGTTGGCGTTGGACACGCGGAGGTCGACGCCGTCGCCGGCATTGCTGTCGATCGTGTCGGTGCCGTCGCCGGTCAACGTGATGAGCACGGTGCCGGAGTTGTTGATGTTCACGCTCACGCCGTCACCCGCCTGACCGTTGAACGAGCCATTCAGGTTCAGGATGGCGAACGCCACGTTGTTGTAGTTGATGGAATAGGAGCCTAAGCCGTTGTTGAGGACGACATTGTTGCCGCTGGGCAAGAGAATCGCGGCGGTGCCCGGGTCGTTGGCGTCCAGCCGCACGCCGTATTGGCCGTTGTTCTGCGCGGAAATGTTGTCGATGCGCGCCGTCATCGTGGCGCCGTTGTCGGCCACGAAGTGGTAGCCGTTCAGCGCGTTGGAGTCCGCCGACGTGGTGCTGAACAACAACCGGGCGATGGTGCCCGCGTCGCTGGCCGTCACCAACACGCCGTCGGCCCCGTTGTTGTCGAAGGCGCTGCCCACGGTCCGCAGATTCAACTGCGCGCCATTTTCCACCAGGGCGTTCAGGCCTTGGGCCCCGTTGCCGCTGGCCGAGCTGTTCTCAATGTGCACATTGCCTTCCGTGCCGGCATCCGACATCACCAGCAGCACGCCCGCGAATGCCGCTCCATCGAAGACGGTGTCCTCGATGCAGGCGTTGAACGTCGCTCCATTCACGCCGGTTCCCAGCAGGCCATGGATTCCGGCCCCGGAGAAGTCGGTTTGCGACAATTCGAGATTCAGCACCCCCGCGTCGGCTTGAGCCAGGATGCCCGGGCCGCCCGCATTCGTGCCGGTGACGGCCGTCAGATCGACGGTAACGACCCCGGCGTTCGCGGCCGAGGCATTCACGGCGCTAACGGCGGCGTTGTTGAAGTTGCTGTTCGTCACGATCGCCGTGGCGACGCTCCCGGCACCATCGGCCGCCGCGGACAAGCCGAAGTCGGCCGAACCGCCGGGCGCGGTGTTGCCCCCCGGCGAATTCGCCACCACCAGATTCACGGCCGCGCCCGAAGTCGCGCTGATTTCCGCCGAACTGGCGCCGCCGATCGCTTGACCAGCGTCGACGAGGCGGCTGTCGGTCACCGTCACATTCGCCACGCCACTGTTCGTGCCGCCGACGTACAACCCGTCGTCGCCGGCCCGGTCCATCGTGGTGCGCAGCAAACTGACCGTGGCGCTGGAACCGGCTCCATCGACCAGGCCGAACACGCCGCGTCCCAGGCCGCCGACGGCCGAGGTCTCCAACTGGGCGGGATTGGAACCGCTGAAATTCAGGTTGATATCCTCGAAGGCGGCCACGAGGGTCGAGCCGTTCCGCACTTCAAAGCGGAAGCCGTGGCGGCCGCTGCTGCTGAGGTTGGACGGATCGACGAAGAATTCGAGATACGACGCTCCGTCGGCAAACACGTTCGAGGCGTCGATGCCGTTACCGTACAGATTGCTGTCGACCACGTTCACGCCGTCGAAGATACCGTTCCCCGACGTGCCGATGATCGAACCGTTCACCGCCGACACCTGGATGCCGTAGGCGGCATTCGTGTTGGCGTTGATGTTGGACAGGTTCATCACGCCCGTGCCGGCATCGGCGGCCAGGACAATGCCGGAACCCGCGACGCTGTTGTTGAACTGGCTGTTCGTCACGTTGACGGCAAAGCTGGACGACGTGCTTTGGAGATACAGGTTGTTGTCCTGGTTCCCGTTGGCGACGATGCGGCTGCCGGTGAAGTTGAGGGTGCCCGTATTGTTCAGCAGGCGCAGACCCTGGAAGGCGTTGTTCGACGCCGTGATGTTGTCCACGGTGAGCGTGCTGGTTCCGCCGAGCGACGTATCCAGCACCACGCCCGAGCCGGTCGCCGAGCCGTTAAACTGCGAGCGGAACAAATCGACCACGACGGTGGCACCCGCGTTGGTCACCAAGAGGTTGTCCCCCGTGTTGCCATTGGCGAAGAGGTTGGCGGCATCCAGCGTGAACGAGCCGGCCGTCACCAGCGCGTTGACGCCGTTTTGGGCGTTGCCGAGCGCCCATGCGCCGTCGAGAGTCAGCAGGGTCGTGCCTCCGGAGGAATTGACGGCCACGCCGCTGCCCGTGACGCTGTTGTTGAACAGCGCGTTGGACATCCCCACATTGACCGTGCCCGGCCCCGTGTTGGACACGAACAGGTTGTGGCCGGTGTTGTTGCTGGAATTGATGGTGTCGCCGACCACGTTGACCGGCAGGCCGCCCCCCAGCACCTGAATGCCGTTGCCGCCGTTGCTCGTGGTGGTGATGTCCGACATCGCGGCGTCGATCCGCCCGACTCCCTGTTCGAGACTGATGCCGGCGACGACGTTCCCGCCGCTGGCCTGCACGTCGGACAGGGTGACGTTCAGCCCGCCCAGGGCGGTCCGCAGCCGCACACCGTAATCCTGGCCACCCGGCGTGGCATTCATGGCGGTGTCGGCGATCGTCAGGTCGAGCGGCGCCAACCCTGTCAGGATGCTGATGCCGCCGTTGGGTCCGTTGTTACCCAACCCGAGGGGATTGACCCAGCCCACGACGGCATTGGTGTTGATGTTGGTGATCAGGCCGCTGTTGATGATCTGCCCATCCACGGTCACGAGGCCGGTGCCGCGGGCCCCATTCAGCACAATCCCCCCGCCGGCGTTGTTGGTGACTTCCAAATGATGCAGGTGGAAGCCGAAGTTGTCGCTGCCGCGGATCGCCGCTCCCCCGGCATCTTGCAGCACAAAGGCCGCCACTTCGTTGTGATCGCGGACGCGGACGATATCCAAGGGGGCCGTGAGGAACGGATAGCGTCCCGTGTTGGTGAATGCGGGATCCGGCAGCGGCGCGTTGTCGACCGCCACCGAGAACGAGCCGAACGTGGCGTAAGCGTCGACGACGTGCTCGTACCCTTCACCCAGCAGGCGGGCGTAATTCGGCAAGACGATCGAGCCCGACAACGGCGCGAGGGCCGTCGTGTTGCCCCGCCGGACCAGCACCAGGTCTGTTTCGTTCGGCAATAACACCGGCGGATTGCGGTACGGGTTCTCGTACGTGCCGTCCCCCGGAGCGGGGTTGCTGTTGTCGACCCACACCACGAAGTACGGTTGATCGTCGCGCGGGTTGTAGCCCACCACATTGGTATTCCGCTCATACTCGTGCACGGTGACGCGCCAATGCCGCTGCACGGGCATCATCATCCGCTCGGAGGTGCGCCATTGCGGCCAGTAGCGGGTCGGCTTGAAGCCGGCAAACCGCCAGTCGGCCACCGCGTTCACATTCGTGCCGAAGGCCGTGTCGGTGGTCACGATCACGCCCACCGACAGGTCGTCCGAAATCCAACCTTCAATGCGGCCGCGAAATCCGATGATGTCTTCGCTCGACAGCCCATCATCGGGCGGATCGTAGAAGTACATGCCGGCAAAGCCCCGCAGCCACGGCGTCGTGGGCAGCAGCGGCGTACCGACTTCAAAATCGCCCCCCGCCAGCGCCCGCTCCACCAACTCGGTGCCGATGAATCCCAAGCGGTGTTCAAAGAACACAAGCTGATTCGTCAGGCCGGTTTGGGTGATGAAGTTGGTGTTCGTCGTGACGGGCAGATAGCCGTTCATGCGGAAATCGAGCCGTTCGCCCAGCGTTTCCCAACCGAAGCCGATCTGCTGGTAGTTGTAGCCGTGCTGGGACTCGTCGAGGTCGTAGAACGAGTTGAGGCCCCAGATGCGGTCCTGATCGGGGGCATACAAGCGGGCCACGGCGCCGCCGTTGAAGCCCGTGCTGCGATCGTCCGTGAGAATCAGCCGCGCCTGGGCCGCGATGAACGCATTCTCGTTGAGCCACAACGGCACGAAACCACCGAACTGAGTGAAGCCGTGCCGGTAGCCCACGCCGTCCAGCGCCTGATGGCGGATGTCGAAATAGAGGCCGTTGACGCCGATGCCACCGCTGAAGTTTTCCATGTCGTACGTGGCCACGCCGCTACTGGTGGGCATCGGCGCGGGACTGACCTGGCCGACCTGCGCCATGGCCGCATTCGTCACTGCCAGCGACAACAAGCACACGAGGCTACGGAACCCTGGTCGCATGGACTCAACCCCCGAAATGGCCCGGTCAAACGATCTCTGTTCGCTTCAGGTTGCATGTCCGGTCCGGTCGTTGCCGCACACGGCTGCGTGCGACGCACCCCGGGCAGTGCGGCCCCCTCCGGGGCAATCCCTCGGCTGCCTAGCGCTCGACCTGCCGGTAATCTGTTGCCTCCGCGGAAAGACTCCACCCGCGTGAGGGCGGACTCCCGCCGTTTCTCCCGTTTATTCGGCAGAACTCGTGCGCTCGATTCAGCCAAAACAGGCCGCACCGCATGGCCTAACTGGGAAATCTGGTGGAATGAGCACAGCCGTTAAAGTTTGCGCAAGCGAGAGACTCCGCGCGCGGCTCCGGTCCTTTGTGCCGCATGTCTCCGACACGACGACCGTTTGCCGCGCAACCGCCGGTCGTTGACCAGAAAACCTGAAGTCTGGCGGTGCCTCGCCGTCCCCGCGGCGCCTCGGGAGTTCTCGAGGAAAAGCTCGGCGGGTCGCCATCCGCGGACAGCAACGGCCAGTCCTGCCGCTCCCCGCGCTGGCTCTGGACTTGACCCGCTGCGGTCCCAGGGTGACGATCTCCTCACACCGGCTCCGCACACCGGAAACGGCAACCGATGTTCCGAAGGCAAGGCGACCATGCGCATTCGTGAGGTGGAAGTGTGCCCCTTAACCGGGGCCACGGTGGACGGCGGTTGGCCCCAAGGTCATGAGCCGCAGGAAAACCTGCACACCCTGCTGATCGTTCATTCCGACGCGGGACTGGTGGGCTATGGCAGTTGCTTCACGTCGGGCAAGCTGGTCACGGGGGCCGTGGAACTGCTGTGGCCGCTGCTCCGCGGAGAATCGGCGGTGGAGCCGGAACGCGTGTCCGAGAAGTTGCGGCAATCGTCGTTCTGGCAAGGGCGCGGCGGGGCCGTCGAACACGCCATCAGCGGGTTGGACATCGCGCTGTGGGACTTGATGGGGCGGGCGTGCGGTCAACCCGTCTCGCGGCTTCTGGGCGGCAACTATCGCGACCGGATCAAACCTTACGGGTCGATTCTGTTCGACGAGCCGGACGCGCTGGCCCGCAACCTCGAAAGCGTGGTCGACCGCGGCTTCAAGGCCATCAAAATGGGATGGCGCCCCTTCGGGCGACGCAGCCGGCAGTTCGACGAATTGCTCATCCGCACGGCGCGCCGCACCGTCGGCGACGACGTGGCATTGATGGTGGATGCCGGCGGCAGCGAGCAGTTCTGGCCGCACGGCACCAACTGGGCCCGCAACACGGCGGCCATGCTCGCCGACTACCACATCACCTGGTTCGAGGAACCGCTGCCACCCGACGACCTGGCCGGCTACAAGGAGTTGACGCGCGTGTCGCCTGTTCCCATCGCCGGAGGGGAAGTGTTGACCCGCCGGCAGTCGTTTCAGCCCTGGCTGGAACAACGCGCGGTCGACATCATTCAACCCGACTGCACCAAAAACGGCGGCCTGAGCGAATCGCGGAAGATTGCCTGGATGGCATACGACCACAATGTGCAACTGGTGCCGCACGGCTGGAACACCGCCGTGGGTCTGGCCGCCGATCTGCAATTCTCCGCCGCCCTGCCGGTGGCGCGGTACGTGGAATACCTCACTCCCTGCGCTTACATCGACGAATTGACGACGGAGCCGTTTCGACTCGATGACGAGGGTTGCCTCGGCATTCCGCAGCGGCCGGGATTGGGAATCGAAATCGATCCCCGGCGCTTGCAGCGGTTCTGCCCCGAACGGGTCGTGTTCCGCTGAGGCGGAATCGTTCCGGGGGCCGTGGAACCGGTCCGGTCACCCTTACGAAAGGGAGTCGCCATGCCTCGGATTGTCGTGCAACCCGCGGACCTCGATGTCGAGACCCCCGGCCGACGAGACTACTGGGTGGCCCTCGAACACGACACGCTGTGGGGCGCCCAGCTCATTCCCGTGACCGTCTTCGTGGGACCGCAAGCCCAACCGGGACGAGGGCTGGTGGCGTTCGGCTCGACTCACGGCAATGAATACGAAGGCCCCGTGGCCTTGAAACTGTTGCTGCACGAGATCGACCCCGCCGCCGTGCAGGGACGGATCATTCTGATCCCGGTCCTCAATCCGGAGGCATTTCGCACCGGCACGCGCGACAGCCTGGCGGCCGATCGCGTGAACCTGAATCGCGCCTTCGTCCAAGGCGCTGGCGAGCACCCCGCCTTGGCCGGCATCACGCATCGCATTGCCCAATTCGTCCGGCAGTGCCTTTGGCCGCACGTGCATATCGTGTTGGATTTGCACTCCGGTGGTCAGCAGATTCGCTTCGCCCCCTGCGCCAGCTTTCATCCCCTGGACGATCCGGAACAGGCCCGGCAAACCATGGATACCGCCCGGTGGTTTGGCGTGCCCTTGATCATGATCTACCAGAATCGCACTCCCGGTTTGCTCACCAGTGAGGCGGAGCGGCTCGGCAAGATCACCGTGGGGACGGAGTTGGGCTGGGGGGAAGCCGTGTCGGGAGCTGGGGTCCGCTACGGACGCCAGGGGGTCCTCGCGGCCGCCATCCGTTCTGGCCAATTGCGGGGGCACATCGAACCGATCGACCACCATGCCGCGGGGACCCAGCAGTGCGCGGCCATCGTGGAGTTCGGCTGCTATGTTCCGGCCCCCTTTGCGGGGCATTACGAGGAAATCGTGCCGTGCGGCACTTTCGTCCAACAAGGCGAGCTGGTCGGACGTTTGCACGACTTCGACCGGCCGGACGAACCCGCCTGGCCGGTGGAAGCGCCGGTGACGGGCCTCGTGGTGGGACAGGCCTGGGGAGCGCGGGTCCAGCAGGGACAATTCATCCTCTGCGTGGGGATCCCTCAACCGATGCCGTAACAGCGGATCGGTGTGGCAGCGGATCGGTGTAGCAGCGGATCGGTGTCGCAGCGGATCGGTGTGACAGCGGATCGGTGTGGCAGCGGATCGGTGTCGCAGCGGTCGGTGACACCGGATCGGTGTGGCAGCGGATCGGTGACAGCTTGCTGTCAGGGCATGTACGGCAGCCAGCCTCGGGTCGCAGCGGTCGGTGACAGCGGATCGGAGGAGAGGTGCCGTGGATCGGAGGGGAGGTGCGGCGGACCGGGGGGACGCGGGACCGGATGGCAGCAGTCGTGCCGCCGGGGGGAGGGGGCTGGGAAGGAGTGAAGTTTCAGGGACCAGCGTCCGATAGGACTCCAGCCAAGCGGCGGATTCTGCCGCTGCCGCCGCCCCGTGGTCTGGTCGCAGGAGGTGGTTCCTGATGCTCCGCGCGTCTGCGTTTGCTGCCGGTTTGTTTATCGCCCTGTGGGGCGCGGCCTTCCTCATGGTCGATAAAATCGTGCTGTTCAACCCGCCCGACGAGGACCGCGCCGGCTTTCGGGGCATGCTCGCCAAGGAACAAGTCGAGCAAGAGGTGCGGCCAGTCATCGATCCCGCCGATTGGACGGCATTCACCCTGATGTCGATTGGCTCGGTCACCATGCTGTATTCGATTGCGCTCCCGAAGAAGTCCTCGTAGGAGTCGCAACCGCGAGCGCTGTTGTTGGGCAACATCCCCGTTGTGCACCATGCGCGAGCATAGGCGAGTGCCGGCAAGTGGCGGCCGAATGGGTTGTTGGGCAACATCCCACCTGTGGGCACCATGCGCCGCGAGTGTGGTCCTCAGGGCTCTGGCCGCGGAAGTGCTCGGCGGACGCTGGCCGCACCGGCGGATAGGAGAGGCCGTCGGGGCGGCCGATGTTCCGATCAGGAGCGGCCGGCAGTCCCCGGCACAACCACCCGCGTGCCTGTCGATGGGCCTCAGCCCAAGAGTTCGACATCGGCCTCGTTGAGGCAGGCCATCTGATAGAACAATTGTTGGCTCTCGCAGCGGGTGACGTAATCGCGGGGCATTTTCCCCAGCGTCTCGCCGTCCCATTCGATGACGAGTTTCAGGGACGGAGGCTTGCCAGTGACCTCCGTGACCACGCCGGTCCAGCCTCCGAAGCTCACATCGGCGAATTCGGGAGAGGTCACGCCGTCGCGCACTCGGATGCGTTTGCCTTCCAGTCCGCCGCTTGCCTTTTTCCTGGCCATGATCGCCGCCGGTTCCTGTGAACTCCCTCTCTCCGGCGCTGCCGAGCCACCGGCATTCCGCTGCCAATATCGGTTTCGCGACAGTTGAAATCAAGTGCGGACCGCGCGGGGTAAGATGCGTTGGGGCGTAAGATGGCTTGCGGCCGACCCGCGCGGCGGGCGATGGTGTGCCGCGGCCGTCATAGGTATGATGCTTCTCTGATGCCGCGGACCGCCAGCTCGCTTTCCCCCGGAGGACGTGCCATGTTCCGTTCACCGACGCGTCGTGAGTTCTTGCAGTCTGCCGCCTGGAGCGGAGTCGCCGTGGCCGCCGGCGAGTGGAGTTTTCTGGGGCGGTTGCCGGCCGTGTCGGCCCAGGAAGCGCGACAACCCCTCCCCCGCGTGGCCTTCGACCGCTCCATTGAACCCCTGGTGCAATTGATCGAACACACGCCGCGCGAGCGTCTGTTGGAAGACGTCGCTCAAGCGATTCGGCGGGGCGCGTCCTACCGGGAGGTGCTGGCGGCGTTGCTGCTGGCGGGGGTTCGCAACGTGCAGCCGCGCCCGGCGGTGGGTTTCAAATTCCACTGCGTGCTGGTGGTGAATGCCTGTTATCTGGCAAGCGTGAACGGGCCGGATGCGGATCGGTGGCTGCCGCTGTTCTGGGCGCTCGATTACTTCAAGACCGCTCAGGCCGACGAGGCGTCGAAGTCGGGCTGGCGGATGCCGGCGGTCAATGAGCGCCTCGTGCCCGACGCGCAGCACGCGCGGGACTTGTTCATCGAAGCCATGGAGCGCTGGGACGTCGAACAAGCCGACGCGGCCACGGCGGGGCTGGTGCGGACCACCCCGGCCACGGAAGTGTTTCAGCTCTTTGCCCGGTATGCCGCCCGGGACTTCCGCGCCATCGGCCACAAGGCCATCTTTCTCGCCAATGCCTGGCGGACCCTGCAAGTGATCGGTTGGGAGTTCGCGGAACCGGTGCTGCGCTCGCTGGCGTTTGCCCTGCAAAACCACGAGGGAGATCCGGTGCCGGCGCGCAACGATCTGCCCGCCGACCGTTCCTGGCGGGAAAACGAAGCGTTGGCCGCACGGTTGCCCGCCGGCTGGCTCGACGGGCGCGTGGAGGCCCAGGCGGCGCGGTCCCTGTGTGCCACGCTGCATGCCGCGACGCCGTCCGAGGCGGCCGCGGCAGCCGCCCAACTGCTCGCGGAGGGAGTCGGGGCCGCCTCCGTCTGGGATGGCGTGTTTTTGAGCGCCGGCGAGACGTTGATGCGGCAGCCGGGGATCGTCGGCCTGCACGGATTGACCACCGCGAACGCCCTGCATTATTTGTGGCAGCATGTGGGACCGGACGACCTGCGACGGCGGCTGCTGCTGCAAGCCTGCTCCTTCGCCGCCTCGTTCCGCGAGGCCGCGCAACGCCGCGGCCCCTTGCAACCGCTGACGATCGATAGCGTGCCCGCGGAGCCTGATCCGCGGGTCGCGCTGGACGACGTGTTCGCCGCGGTGTCCCGCAATCGCCTGGAGGCGGCGGTGAAGCTGCGGAGCTACCTGGCCGCGGGGGGCAGCCCATTGGCGGCGATCGATCAGGCCCGCCGCCTGATCTTCGTCAAAGGCCGGGATTCCCACGATTACAAATTCAGTTCCGCCGTGCTGGAAGACTACTCCCACGTCACGCCGCACTGGAGGGACCAGTTCCTGGCGCTGTCGGTCTTCAATTTGAAGGGGAGCGGCGACCGGGACAATGGACTGGTGGCCCGCACGCGGGCCGCGCTGGAATCGTGAATTGCCGCCAGATGGGTTGGTCGGACGGGCCGCATTACAATCAGAGGTTGGTCGACTGGGGAGCGGGGCCATGCGCTGGATGAGTCGCTGGTGCGGGATCGTGATGGTGTGGGCCGTGCTGTTGGGCGCCGCGGATGGCGCGCGGGGGGACGACGGCAAATTGCGGATCATCGTGTTCGGCGCCCATCCGGACGACGCGGAGTTCAAGGCGGGCGGAACGGCGGCCAAATGGGCCCGGCTGGGACATCACGTCAAACTGGTGTCGGTGACGAACGGCGACATCGGACACTGGCAAATGGCCGGTGGACCGCTCGCGCAGCGCCGCACCGCCGAGGCCGCGGCGGCGGACAAGGTGCTCGGCGTCACGTCGCAGGTGCTCGACATCCATGACGGCGAACTGGAACCGACGCTGGAAAACCGCCGGCTGATCACCCGGCTGATCCGCGAGTGGCGGGCGGACATCGTGATCGCTCACCGCCCCTGGGATTATCATCCTGACCATCGTTACGTGGGGGTGTTGGTGCAAGACGCCGCGTTCATGGTGACGGTTCCCTTCATTTGTCCCGATACGCCGCCGCTCCAGCGGAACCCCGTGTTCCTGTACTCCAGCGATGGATTTCAGAAGCCCTATCCCTTCCGGGCGGATATCGCCGTGGCCATCGACGACGTCTTCGCGCAAAAAATCGACGCCATCCACGAACTGGAATCGCAAGTCTACGAGGGGGGAGCCAATGGCAGCGCCGATTTCGTGGCCGCGGTCCCTCCGGCCAGCGATCCCGCGGCCCGCAAGGCGTGGCTGCGGGCGCGGTGGGAAGACCGCCAAAGTCAGGAGGCCAACCGCTTCCGCGACACGTTGATCCAATGGTACGGAGAGGAACGGGGCAAAGCCGTGAAGTTCGCGGAAGCGTTCGAGATCTGCGAATACGGTCGCCGGCCTGGCCCCGACGAATTGCGGAAACTGTTTCCATTCTTCGGCGAGTGACCGGGCCTGCCGGCCGTCCCAAAAAGACGGCCTGGCGTCCGCCGGGCGGTTGTTTCCGCCGGGGCCGGGGTCTACGATTCCCCCATGACGGTCTCCACGGGCAATCGGCTGCGGCACGAAACCAGTCCCTACCTCCGGCAACACGCCGGGAATCCGGTGGATTGGCACCCCTGGGACGAGACGGCGTTGCGCCTGGCGCGCGAGCTGGATCGCCCCATCTTTCTCTCCATCGGCTACAGTGCCTGCCACTGGTGCCACGTGATGGAGCGGGAGAGTTTCGAACATCCCGAGATTGCCGCCTTGATGAACCAGTGGTTCGTGAACATCAAGGTGGATCGGGAGGAACGGCCGGACCTCGATCAGCTCTACATGAACGCCGTGCTGGCCCTCTCGGGCAGCGGCGGCTGGCCGATGTCGGTGTTTCTGACGCCCCATCTCGAGCCGTTTTTCGGCGGCACTTACTGGCCGCCCGAGGCCCGCTGGGGTCGCCCGGGATTCCGGGACATCTTGAAGGCGGTGCATGAGGCGTGGACCACCCGTCGCAGCGCCGTCCTCTCCCAGGCGGCGGAATTGACGGCCGCCGTGGTCGAGGCGAGCCGGCCGCACGTCGAACAAACCGCGTTGAACGTCGACACGCTGCGGCAGGCCCAGCGGTCCCTGTTGCGGGCCGCCGATCGCCGGTATGGAGGCTTCGGCGGCGCCCCCAAGTTTCCCCATCCGCTGGACCTTCGGCTGCTGTTGCGGTGTTGGCGCCGTTTTCAGGAGCCGGAAGCCCTCGAGGTGGTGCGGTTGACCCTCGACCAGATGGCCCGCGGCGGGATTTACGATCATTTGGGAGGGGGGTTTGCACGGTACTCCACCGACGAGCGGTGGCTGGTGCCCCACTTCGAAAAAATGCTCTACGACAACGCCCTGTTGACGCCGGCGTATCTGGACGCGTACCAGGCGAGCGGGGAACGCCGTTTTGCCGAGGTGGCCGGGGAAACGTTGGACTACGTGCTGCGGGAAATGCAATTGCCCGAGGGGGGCTTCGCCAGCACGCAGGACGCGGACAGTGAGGGGGAAGAGGGCAAATTCTTCGTGTGGACCGAGGCAGAGATCCTGCGGGAACTCGGCCCCGAGGACGGCCCGGTCTTCGCCTACTGCTACGATGTGACGGCGGCGGGGAATTGGGAGCACAAGAACATTCTGCACCGCCCGAAGACCCCGGCGCAGGCGGCCCAACTGCTCGGTCGCGATCCGGCCCAACTCGAAGCGTTGCTGGCCCGCTGCCGGGAGAAGTTGTTCGCCGCGCGGGCGCGGCGCGTCCCCCCCGCTCGGGACGACAAAGTCCTCGCGGCCTGGAACGGACTGATGCTGGCCGCGCTCGCGCGGGGAGCAAACGTGCTGGGAGTGCCGCGGTACGCGGAGGCGGCGCGGCGCGCGGCCGACTTTTTGTTAGGATCGCTGCGGCGGGAGGACGGCCGACTGTGGCATACCGTCAAGGACGGGCGGGCGCGGCTCAACGGCTATCTCGACGATTACGCCGCGCTGATCGATGGTTTGATCGAATTGTCCCAGGCCGTGTGGGATCCCCGCTATCTCTCCGTCGCCGTCGAACTGGCGGAGATACTGATCGCCGACTTCTGGGATGACGCGGAGGGAGGCTTTTTCTACACGCCGTCCCATCATGAGCGGCTGATCGCCCGACCCAAAGACACCCACGACGGCGCCACCCCTTCCGGAAATGGACTGGCGGCCCTGGCCCTGCTGAAGCTGGCGCGGTTGAGCGGCCGCGGCGACCTGGAGGACTATGGCCGCCGCACGCTGGACCTGCTGTCGGCAACCATGACGCGGCTGCCCCTGGCGGCCGGACAAGCCCTCCTGGCGTGGGACGCCGTGTTGGGACCAGCATGCGAAATCATCATCTGCGACGGGGATGCCCCCGCGGAAAACGACGCCGTGTGGCGGACGCTGCACCAGCACTTTCTGCCCCACGCCCTGACATTCCGCCTTCCCCGCGGGACGGCCGACGCCGGGTCGACGGGCTGGTCGTTGTTCGCCGGCAAGACACCGCTCCAGCAGCAGGTGACGGCGTATGTGTGTGAACAGGGAGCCTGCCAGGCGCCTCAGCCAGGGGCCGCGGCGATTACGGCGGAACTGGCCCGCCTCGCCGCCCGACGCTGAACGCCGCCGCCGCGAGTGATCCCCCCGCGGGACGTGAGGCGAACCACCCGGCTGCCGGCGGCGGGCCTCGTCGGGAGCGGCGGCTAGGGCCTCGCGTGGGGGGAGACAGAACATTTCGCGATAGACTTTCCGCCGGGCGCGACACTATGTTGTTAGTCGCGACCTCTTGGCAACGGGAAGTTTCGTTTGCAACGGGCAGTCTCGATGGTCTTGCGGGCGAATCACTACGACGCGGCGTTCGAAGCCTACTTGCGCGTCCAGCGGTGGCCCTACGTGGCGGTGAATGAAGGGCGTCGGGCGCAGGTGGCGGAGGGATCGTTGAAGTCGCTCGATTTCATCGTTGCCGCCCCCCGCTGGGGTTCCTTGCTGGTGGATGTGAAAGGCCGCCGCTGGCCCGGGGCGGGCGACCGCCGCCGTCGCTGGGAAAACTGGGTGACCCAGGACGACGTCGAGAGTCTGGCCCGTTGGGAACGGGTGTTTGGAGCGGGTTATCGCGGCCTGTTCGTGTTCGCGTATGATCTGCCGGCCGCGCCGGACGACGGCGCCTTGCCCCGCTTCGCCTTTCGGGACCGCGACTATGCCTTCTTCGGCGTGTGGGCGGAGGAGTACCGCCGGGCCATGCGGTCCCGTTCCCCGCGCTGGGAGACGGTGTGGCTCCCCAGCCGGCCGTTTCGAGAACTCCGTTTTTCGCTCGTCGAGGACGGAAACCGGACCGTCTCGACGACCGCCCCGTAAGTGGACGCCCAACGGCATCCTGCGGCGGTTCCGGGCCGCCCCATCGACCATGCACAAAAGGGTTCCGATGCGGAAATTTCTTGATTTCAGGAGCGGGTTCGCGCGGAACCGTCCAGAGCAATGGCTGTTGCTTGTGATCCAGGGATTGGCCGGTTGCGCGGCGGCTTTGCTCCGGCCGACGGCCGCCTCGGCACAGTCCCCCGGGCCTTTCGGACCTGCCTTCGGCGGGCAGAGTTATTGGATGGATGCGGCTCTCTTCGTGGCATTGGCCGGCGGCGCCTTGTTCGCCGTCTGCCGCAGCAGCCAGCGGGTGTGACGTCCCTCCCGGTGACCGTGACTGGTGGGACAACCGACATTCAGCGCGGTTCAGCGCAGGTCGTCCGGCAAGAGGGATGTGTTCAAGCTGACGCGTTGGCCCGCAGCCACACCTCCCCTTTTCCCAGGGCCACGAAATCCCCCTGGTACAGATGGCAGGCATCCGTGAGGCAGGCCGGGTCGAACGCCATGCCCAGTCTTTGCAACGATCGCAACACGAGGCGCAGCACGGTCGGCGACAACGTGGCCGCATAGCGGAAACTGGGAAGGAGCGGAGGGGGATTGGGGCCGAACAGGCCGATCGTGCCGCGGCGCATCCCGGCCCCCGGACGAATGCCGCAGTCTCCGAACACCAGCACGGTGCCGGCGAGCATGTTGAAACCCACCATGTCTCCCGCGCTCCCCAGAACGGCGATCAAGCCGCGGCGCATGGTCAGTCCGATTTCGTTGCCCGCATTTCCTTCCACCAGGATCGTGCCTCCGGTCATGCCTTTGGCCGACCCCCGATAAGCGGCCCCCACCAAATGCCCGGCGTGGCCCCGCACGTGGATCAGGCCGCCGTGCATTTCGGCTCCCACCCATCCGCCGGCATCACCCATCACGTGAATCTCACCGCCGCGCATCTCACTGCCCAGATGCCGTCCCACTGGTCCGCAGACATCGATCCGCCCCTGCGTCATGTGGGCGCCCAGCCAATGCACGCCCGAGAGGTTTCCCTCGAATTCCCAGCGTCGATCGCTGGGATCCCCGGCCACGGCAAACAGCTCGGCCAGCGGCAGTTTGCGGTTCCCGTGGAAGATTTCAAACCGTTCGATTTCCGGCAGCGATTTGTCGCAGGCCCAATCGGGAGTCAGCCCCTCGATTTCCACCGGCACGGAGGTCTGGCCCAAATACCGCAACCGCAGCGTCATCAGTGATGGATCCCCCGAAATGCAGACTCGTGTGCCGCATGATAGCGTGGTCCCTGGGGCGACGGCCACCACCGGTGCCGGTGTGTCTTCCGGCGGATTGCCCCGAGTGCTTTCCTTGCCCCTGGGCAGCGGGTATATTCCCGAGGAAAGGAACGGCCAGACCAGCAGCGGTCAGCGGGTGAACTGTGTGGATGCTCCAGTGAATTCAGGCAGCGGCGTGGTGCACGAACGTGTCCGCACGGTCTGGCCGAAAACCCTGGCAACGGTGATCGCCACCCTGGCGATCGGGGTTTGCGGCGCGTCTCTGTGGGCCCAGGCCGGGGTCGAGGCGGACCAGACGCCGCGGCTGTTCGCCAACCCCGGTCCCGTCTACCTCTACTCTCCCGAACGTTGGGGGACCGTGCGGTTGACGCTGCGCAACCCGCAATCCACGCCGATCGAACTGTTCTGCACCACCCATTTCGACGGCGCGCCCACCCTGCAATATGGACGACGGGTATGGCTGCCTCCGGAAGCGCGGCTGGAGACGTTTCAGCCGCTGTGCCTGCCGGCGGTCGAGAATCCCGCCCAGCAGACCCTCGACCTGCGGACCTTGTTGTTGCAGGAAGGCCCCAGCGGCGAAGCGCTCGTCAGCCAATTGTTCGGCGAGTTGAAGCTGGAACACACCATTCGGCTGGCGGCCCGGGCGCGGGTCACCGCCGTCATGGAGACGCCGCCACCGCTGGCACCGCCGACGGGCGGAGCGCTCCCCCAGCCGTTGCCGGTGTCCGCCGCGGATGTCGTGCTGACGGCGCGCTATGAAATCGATTCCGGGCAAAACATGGTGTACATCGTCGATGAGTTGCTGCCCCCCAGCGAACTGGCCCTCGACGCCGTCGACCAGTTGGTGATCGCCGACAACCGCCTGCTGGACGACCCCGCCGGCTTGCAGACCGTGCGCCGCTGGTTGTTCGCCGGCGGTCGGTTGTGGGTGATGCTGGACCGGGTGGACGAGGCCGTTTTGCAAGGCTTGCTGGGCGACAGCTTCACCTGCCGGGTGGTGGATCGCGTCACCTTGGAACAGGTGCGGGTGGAGACGGTGCAGACCAATCCGTCGACCACCTTGACCGTCGACCTCGATCATCCCGTCCCTTTTGTGCGGGTGGTCACGGAGCATGCGGAAGTTCCCTGCCTCGTCGACGGCTGGCCGGCGGCGTTCTGGCAAACCTGCGGTCAGGGCCGGCTGCTGGTCACGACCCTGGGGGGGGACGCGTGGGTCCGCCCGCGAACGCTCGCCGATCCGCCCCCTCCGGGGGGCAACACACGGCAAACCAACTACGTCATGCGGCCCGTGCTGGAAGTCCTCATGGGGGCCTTTTTCGGCGCGAAAGGGTCGCTTCCGTTGCCGGCGACCGTTGCGGAAACGCATGTCGCGGAGCAGGTCGGCTATTCGATTCCGTCGTGGTCGCAGGTGGTCGGCACGCTGGCGGTCCTGGTGCTGCTCCTGGCGGGACTGGGGGTGATTCTGGCGCGGCGGCAGCGGCTGGAATACTTTGCCCCCCTGGGACCTGCCTTGGCGATTGCGGCGGGGGCCTGGCTGATGGTCGCCGGGGCACGCGCCCGCGGCCACATTCCACCCACGACCGCCCTCATGCAATTGGTGCAGCCGATGTCCGGCACCGACGATCTGCTGGTCAGGGGGACCGTGGGGATCTATTCCCCGGAAGGGGGTGCCGCGCCGCTCCACGGCACGCGCGGCGGGTTTGCGGTTCCCGATCTCGCCGGCACCGAAGGCACCACGCGAAGGTTGGTGTGGCAGGATGTCGACAACTGGCGTTGGGAAAACTTGACCTATACGCCGGGCTTGCGCGGCGGCCGCTTTTATCAGGCAGAACACACGGCCGAACCCGTGCGCGTGCAGGCCGTGCTGGATGAAAACGGCGTGCACGGTCGGTGGACCCTGCCCGGAGGGCGCGTCCCTCGGGACGCTGTCCTGGCCACGCCCACGGGCCGCATGGGAGTGACGATTCAGCCGGACGGCACATGGACCGCGACCTCCAACGACGTGCTCAGTCCAGGGCAATATCTGGCCGCGGGCGTGCTCCGCGACCAACAACTGCGGCGGAGCCGAACTCTTGCGGCCCTGTTTGAACAACCCGCCTTTCCCCCGCAGCCGAGCCTGTTGCTGTGGACCGAGCCGTGGCAACTGGGCATCACTTTTCAGGAGGGGGCGATCCTGAACGGCGATGCCTTGGTGGTCGTGCCGATCGAGTGGAAACGGCCGCATCCGGGAACGGTCGTCGTTCCTCCACCCCTGCTGCCCTATCGCGAAGCTTATGGTCCCGACGGTTTAGTGCCGACCGGCTTTTATGACGCGCGTCGCCGCCAATGGACCGAAAAGCACAAACCCACGGCGACATGGCTGCAATTTGAACCTCCTCCCGTGTTGTTCCCCTGCGATCCCGTCGCCGCGCGGGTGGAAGTGCGGGTGTCTGGACCGGTCGGGAAACTGTCGCTCGCGGGGGTGAAACGGGGCCAGGTGCAGACGCTGCACACATGGATCGACCCGGTCGGCACGCTGACTTACGACATCACCGACCCGGAAGTGCTGCAATGGAACCCCCAAGGACGTTTGTTGCTGCGGGTGGCCGGCGGGGATCCCGATCGACCGGAATTGACGGCCCATGGGACGGACACTTCCCAGCATGCCAGTTTCTGGCAGATCGAAGGGTTTTCGTTGGAGCTGCGCGCCCGGGTGGCTTTTTCTCCGTGACACGGCGGGTTGCCGTCACGACCCCCGTCCTTGGCCGGATCCAATCCCGCGCGGCTGTTGGGCAGTTCAGACTTGTGCAGAGAGTGTTGGGCAGTTCGGACTCGTGCAGAGAGACCGTCAATCCGACAGGAACTATCCGACATGACCGATCCGAACGGCCTAGCGATATCTCCCGGGCGGCGGCCGTCCCCTCGGCGATGAACCGTGCCGGAGAGTGTCCATGACAAAATTCCCCAGAGAGGCAGTTCCCGTGGCAGAGTCTCCGGTGGTGGTGATCGAACATCTGACCAAGCGGTACGGTGAGTTTACGGCCCTGTCCGACCTGAGCCTCACGATTTCCCAAGGCCAGATTCTGGGATTGATCGGACCGAATGGCGCGGGCAAGACCACGGCGATTCGCATTCTCGTGGGGCTGTCGCGGCCGACCAGCGGCACCGCGCGGATCGCCGGCGCCGATTGCCTCACCGAGGCCCGCCGGATCAAGCACCTCGTGGGCTACATGCCCGACAAGTTCGGCTCGTACGACAACATGCGGGTCTACGAGTACCTCGATTTTTTCGGCGCTGCCTTTGGCATTCCCCCCCGCCGGCGCCGCGAGCGGATCGAGGACGTACTGACCCTGACCAACACGCTGCCGCTCCGCGACAAATACGTCGAGAGTCTGAGCCACGGCATGGGACAGCGGGTGGGAATCGCGCGGACCTTGCTCCACGATCCGCAGGTGCTCATTCTCGACGAACCGGCCAACGGCCTGGATCCCCAGGCCCGCATCGAAATGCGCGAGCTGCTGCTCAAACTGGCGGGCATGGGCAAAACTCTGCTCGTCACCAGCCACATTCTGCCGGAATTGGCCCGCATCTGTCATCGCATGGCCATCATCACCCACGGACAACTCCGGGCCTATGGCACGGTGGAGGAGATCGGCCGGCAGGTGAGCCATCAGCGCACGGTCGAAGTGCAACTTGTGCGCGCCGAGCAGGTGCCGCAAGCCGCCGCCGTTCTGCGGCGATCCGTCGAGCCGGACGCCGAGGTGGTGGAAGCGGCGGCGGAAGGAGCCGTGCGTTTTCGCACCAGTTATCACGAAGCCGAACTGGCCGGCGTGCTGTCGGCCCTGATTCAGGCGGGGATTCAGGTTGCCCAGTTTCGCGAAGTGCAGACCGACCTCGAAGAGGCGTTCCTCACGTTCGCTCGTCCCGCGGAAAGCCCGCGCAAGGCAGCACACGTGCTGGCGGCGGCCGCCGGACGCCCCTGACCATTTGCCGCCGTCGACGGCGAACACGGGAGCACGTTTCGGGAGGGCAACCTGGGGCGGCGGTGCACGAGATGGGCGCTGTGGGATGGAGGAGGGACTCGTCCAGCAGCTTGCGGTGTGCGGAGACCTTTGCGTGATGTCCAATCCCATTTTACGGCGGGAGTTTGTAGGCCAGTTCCGGCAGAGGCGGACGATCGCCATGCTGTGCGGGCTGGTTGCGGCTCTGACTCTGCTGGTGGCGCTCCGCTGGCCGACGGAACCGCGGATGGCCCTTTCGGGGAGCCGTTCGCAGGAAATCTTCCGCCTGCTGGCGTATGGGTCGCTGGGCGCACTGCTTCTGCTGCTGCCCGTCTTCCCAGCGGCGAGCATCGTGCGAGAAAAGAAACAGGGAACCCTGGCGCTCTTGCTGAATACGCCCCTCGGCGGCGCGCGGATTTTCCTGGGAAAGTTTCTGGCCATCCTGGGACTGGCCGCCGTGCTGCTGACACTGACCGTGCCGGCCGTCGGAGCCTGCTCGGCGATGGGGGGCGTCTCCCTCGCGCGCGATGTGGGTTGGGTCTATGCCATTCTGGTCCTGACCGCCGTGCAATACACGGCGCTGGGGCTGCTGGTCAGCACGTTCGCCGGTTCGACCGACGCCGCCGCGCGCTGGACCTACGGCTGGGTGCTGCTGTTGAGCGTGGCGTCGCTGGTGCCGCATTACTTTTTCATCGGGGTCGGAGGCTGGCAGGCGGAATTGGTGGTATGGCTGCGGAGCAGCTCGCCGTTTGCCGCGATGATGGCCGGTCTGGGAGCCGCCGACGTGGGAGGGCGGGGGGTGGCCTCGACGGTCGACGTGCTCACCCGGTTCGTGTGGGTGTCGGTGAGTTGCAGTGTGTTGTGCTCGTTGTGGACGATCAGCCGCTTGAACTACACCTTGTTCGACCAGCCGCGGTCGGCCGGACGGATCGTCGACGAGATGAGCCTGCCGGTGCGGTTGGCGCGGCGGCTGTTTTTTCTGGTGGACCCGGGGCGTCGCAGCGGCGCGATCGGCCGCTTTGTGAACCCGGTGATGGTGAAGGAGTTTCGCTGCCGGCGGTTCGGCCGGTTGCATTGGCTGTTGCGGCTGGTGGCCGGTTGCGCCGTGCTGTCGCTGGCCCTGTCGATTCTGACCACCACCCGCACGATCGAATGGGACGTGGCCACCATCGGCGGCATTCTGGTGTTGCTGCAAGTGGCCTTGCTGGTGTTGATCACGCCGAGCCTCACCGCGGGCTTGATCAGCACCGAGCGGGAGACCGGCGGCTGGGTGTTGCTGCAAATGACGCCGCTGTCGGTCTGGCGGATCGTGTGGGGCAAGCTGTTATCGGTCTTTCTCACCTTGGTGCTGGTGCTGTTTGCCACGTTGCCCGGCTACCTGGTAATGGTGTACATCGAACCGGGACTGCGGTTCCAGGTGGAACGGGTGGTGATCTGCCTGTTCGCGACCGCCCTGTTTTCGATGCTGGCCAGCGCCGCCGTCGGCAGCCTGTTCCGCATGACCGCCCCCGCCACCGCGGCCGCCTACGGCCTGCTGATCGCCGTGTGCGGCGGCCCCCTGTTGATCTGGCTAGGCCGAGACGCACCCTTTGGCCACGACGTCGTGGAAGCGGCCCTCACCATCAATCCCATCGCCGCCGCCCTCACCGTGATTCGACTCCCCGGTTTTCGCGAATACGACTTGATCCCCGCCAACTGGTGGTTTTTGGGATGCGGCTCGTTGATGGGACTGCTGGTGCTGGTGGCACAGGCACGCCGGCTGTCCGAACCGCAATAACGGCGTCCAATCGGCAACCGCCCGAGGGTGCCGGTCGGTCCTGGTGCGGCTCGCAAGATTCCTCGGAGAGCGGCTCGCAAGATTCCGCGGATGATTCGCCTCTACGGCTTGGAAGATTCGCCAATTCACCCATACGGGGCGGAAGATTCACCGGCGCGGCTGGGCAAATTGACCAATAGGGTTCGGAAGATTCCAGCGCGGAGAGTTTCAGAAAGGCCCGAAATGCCGTCACGCACGATGACTGCTGCCGATGCCGCACGTTCTCTCGCGCAAACCACGGCGCTGTTCGCGGTGAACGGATGCCGCTCACAACCAGCGTGCGCGGCAAGCCGAGTCAGCAGGATCGTCCTGGGTTGGCTGGTCCTGACGCTGGGGCTGGTGGGAACGGCTGCGGCCGCCGATCGTCCCCCCATTCAGCCGCGGTTCGTGATGGACACCGATCCCCAACTGACCGTGCCTCCGGTACAACGCACGCTCGACCCCCGCACCGTCGAACTCTGGCGGCAGGCGCTGCATCGCCCGGAAGCCGAATACCAGTACCGCGCCGCGGATGCAGTGGCCCGGGCGCACCGCGGCGGATTTCCCGGCATGGAAGCGGCCAAACCAGATTTGCTGAAGATCGTGCAGGATGGATCGGCACGGCTGTTGGCCGTCACCGCGGCAGTCCAGGCGCTGTTGGCGCTCGACGCCCGCGACTGTGCCGAAGCCTTGTTTCAACGGTCGCAATCCGCCGGCGCGGACTTGCGGCAACTTGTCGAGCCGGCGCTGGCCCGCTGGGATTTTCAGCCGATCCGCGCGGTTTGGCACCGTCGGCTGGAAGACCCCACCACGCGGCGACGCGATCTGCTCTTGGCCATTTCCGGCGCGGCGGCCGTGCGCGACGCCGACGCCTTGGGTTATCTGCTGGCCATCGTCCGCGATCCGAATCGTCCCGCCGACATCCGCCTGGCGGCGGCCCGCGCGGCGGGATCCATCGCCGACTCGGGACTGGAGCCGTTGGTCGTCGAGCTGATGGGTGCCGCCGGTTCGGCAGCCCTGCCCCGATTGTGTGCGGTGGGACTGCTTGCCCGGCATACCTCGGCCAGTGCCCGCGATCAATTGCTGGGGCTGGCTCGTGATCCTGAACCGAGTGTGGCCGCACCGGCCCTGCAACGGCTGCTGGCCCTCGACCCGCAACTGCTGCTGCCCCTCGTCAACGACGCCGGGAAACATTCCGACGCCCAAGTGCGGTTGCGGGCCGCCGAAGCCTATATCGCCCTGCCCACCGCGGAGCGGATTGCGTCCCTGGCGGCCCTGTTGGATGATCCCCATCCCGACGTGCGCGGTCGCGTGCGCGAAGCCTTGTTCGATCACGCGCAAACTTCCGAATTGAGGCCGGCCGTGGAGGCGTCGGCGGTCCGCGTGCTTGAACAGTCCAGTTGGCGCGGCCAGGAGCAGGCCGCCCTGCTGCTGGCCGCCCTCGATTACAAGCCGGCCGCGCCGCGGCTGGTGGAGCTACTCGAATCCGAACGAGCCGAGGTGATGGTGGCCTCGGCGTGGGCGTTGCGGGTGCTGGCCGTCCCTTCCACCGTCCCGGCCCTGTACGACAAGGCGGAGAGACAAACCCTGGCGCGCGCCACGGGTTCGGTGACGGTCGACATCCAGGCCGTCGACCGCCAGGTGGCCCATTTGTTCGAGGCCCTCGCCCTGCTACATGACCGCGACTCCATTCCGTTGATGAAACGCTACGTTCCGAAAAGCATCATGTTCGGGGAATACTCGCGGGGAGCAGCCATCTGGGGACTGGGGCTGCTGCTTCAGGGACAGCCCGATGAACCCCTGGCACGGCAATTGATGGAGCGGGCCAACGACATCGCCGGCATGCCTCCAGAATTGGAACTCGTGCGGCAGATGTGCGCGATCGCGCTGGGACGCATGAAGGCATCTTCCCAACTCGAGTCGATCAAGAAGCTGCTCGGCCCCGAAGTGGACCCGGATCCGGTCGAAGTCGCCTTGCGCTGGGCCATTCGGGAAATTGCGGGGGAAGAACTTCCTCCTCCAAAACCGCGCGTCATTTCTCAAGGAGGATGGTTCCTCACGTCCACGCGGCCGGAGAATCCGTAATTGGCCTCCGCCGTCGTCCCCGGCCGCGCGACGAGCGGCAATCACGTGCCGCAGAGGCCGCCGAAGGGGCACTGTTTGGAAGTCGACCGCGGCACTGTCTCGTCGGGTCGTGCCTGATGCGGATCGGCGGTGCCGCAACGTGCCCGTTGCCGTCCCAATTCATCACGGCCCATCGGGCACCCCCGCCATCGGGCACCCCCGCCAAGGTGCCAAGGTGCCAAGGTGCCAAGGCCAGCTTGGGAATTCGTCTTGACCCGATGGGTTTACCCCGAGTACAGACTGGCCCGCTCAGCCCCCGCTACCGAAGGGCCACGGTATGGACCGCTGCCTCTGGATGTTTATGGGGTGGACGGCCATGGCGATGGTTGCGGCCCCCGTGGACGCTGGCCCCTGGGTCGACGAACGCCAATTGGGCGTCTATGTCTTTCACGCCGAGTTTCCGTTGCGGGACGTGGAAGACCTCGTGCAGGACTTGGGGGAGTTGCAGAAAGACATCGAAAGCACCCTCGAACTGCGGTGTACCGATCGTCCGATCCACATCTACCTCTTTCGCTCCCGATCGACGTATCTTGCCTATCTGCGCCAATTTGTTCCGGAAGGAACGGGCAGGCAAGCCTTGTTCGTGGCGGGAAACGATGCCGGGAGGGTCTATGCCTACCGGAGTCGATCGCTGGACACCGACTTGCGCCACGAAACCACCCATGCTCTGCTGCACAATGCGCTGCCGTACGTTCCGTTATGGCTGGACGAGGGCTTGGCGGAGTATTTTGAAGTGCCGGTCCGACAACGCGTCGACCACCATCCGCACCGCAGCAGTCTGCGCTGGGCGATTCGATTCGGGACCTGGCGCGGCGATCTTGCCGAACTGGAAGCGAAACGGGGCGTGGCCGCGATGACGGGGAACGACTATCGGGATGCCTGGGGATGGGTGCACTTCATGCTGCACGGTCCCCCCGAGGCCCGAGCGGCCTTGGAAGAATTCCTGGCCACGATTCCCACCGGCCGTGAACCCACGCCGCTGAGCATCAGCTTGCCGCGGCGCGTCCCGGACTTGGAGCGCCGCATCGTGCAACATCTCCGCTGAGCGGTGCTTCCCGCGGGAAATCGGGAAACAGGGTTGACCGGTGAAAGACATTGTCGGTTGGACGTTGGTGCGGTAGTCTATCGAGGACTGGCATCGAGTTGTCGCCTCCGACAACAGCGGCGGGTCCTCCGACAACAGCGGCGGGAATCTGCTGTCAGGGAAGAGGAAGTGGGGAGATGATGGCAGCGCACTCTGGCCTGGGCCTTTGGCGGGCCGGGTTGATCGCCTGGAGTTTGGCCTCCCTGGCCTGGGCCGACACGCCGACGAGTGGGAAGGTGCATCCCGACCACCCCTTGGCACCGGCCTTGGAACAGGCCTACAAAGCACGGGAGGCCCTCGCGGCCATCAAGGACTATGAATGCCTGTTCGAGAAACGGGAGCGGTTCGGAGCCCGGCTCGTCGTTTCCAAGATGACGCTCAAACTCCGCGAGGATCCCTTCAGCGTCTATCTGTTCTTCCATGACCCCCATCAAGGACGGGAAGTCATTTACGTCGAGGGCCGGAACAGCGGGATGCTGCTGGCGCACGAAACGGGCATCAAGGCCATCGCCGGCACTGTCTCCCGCGACCCCGACAGTTCCGACGCCATGAAGGACAACCGCTATCCCGTGACCATGATCGGGATGCGGAAAATGCTGGACCGCGTCATCGCCCAGTGGGAACACGAAGCCCGCTACGCGGAAACGGAAGTGCAGTACTATCCCAACGCGCGCCTCGGGGACTTGGAGTTGAAAGCCATCGAATCGAAACACCCGCAGCCCCGAAAACAATTCAAGTTCCACATGACGCGGCTGTATCTCCACAAGCAATCGCAGTTGCCCGTGCGCGTCGAACAATACGATTTCCCCAAGAAACAGGGAGACTCGCCACCGTTGGCGGAAGAATACACCTACCTGAAACTGCGCACCAACATCGGCCTGACCGACCACGACTTCGACATCAAAAACCCCAATTACTCGTTTCCGTAGCCGCTCGGCGCTGGCGAACCGACGGCGGTGGAGCGCCCGCCCCGGGCCGCAACGCGGCCGCTGCCCCCGGGCGCCTTGCCGGCGTGAGCCACCAACCCCGTTGAAAACAGCGATTCCCGCATCTCCGGCGGCGTGGAATTCACGACGAACTCCCTCGCGCGCCCAAAGGTTCTCCGTGGACGTAGTGGAAGACATTCCCGAAGTGCGCAAGGCCGTGGCGCTGGCGCGCCGCCGCGACCTTGCCGTCGGTTTCGTGCCGACCATGGGCGCGCTCCATGCCGGGCATCGCAGCCTGATCGACGCCGCCCGCCGGGAATGCGGTTACGTGGTGGTCAGCATTTTCGTCAATCCGACGCAATTCGCGCCGCACGAAGATTTAGCCCGTTATCCCCGGCCGAAACACCAGGACCTGGCGTTGTGCCGCGAGGCGGGAGCCGACCTGGTGTTCTATCCCGCGGTGGAAACCATGTATCCCCCCGGCGCGGCCACATACGTGCATGTGGACGGCCTGTCGGCGATTTGGGAAGGGGCGGTGCGGCCGACGCATTTCCGGGGCGTGACCACGGTCGTCATGAAACTCTTGCACATCGTGCAGCCCGACGCGGCCTATTTCGGACAGAAGGACTACCAGCAGCAGGTCATCATTCGCCAAATGGTCCGCGATCTCGATGTGCCCGTGGAGATCCGCACCGGCCCCACGATTCGCGACGCCGATGGCCTGGCCCTCAGCAGCCGCAACGCGTACTTGTCTCCCGCCGAACGGCAAAGTGGACTGTGCTTGTGGCAAGCCTTGCAGCGGGGGGCAGCCGCGCTGAACAGCGGAGAACGGTCTCCCACGAAGCTGGCCAGTCTGATGCAGCAGCACATCCGTCAGACTCCCGGCGTCGAATTGGATTACGCCGTCGTGGTCGATCCGTGGACGCTGCGAGAATTGCAGGATCCCCAACCAGAAATGGTGGCGCTCGTGGCGGCCCGCGTGGGGAGCACGCGATTGATCGACAACGCCATTTGGCGGCTGGAGAGTTAGGCGCCGGCATGCGACAGGTCTTGTTTCGGATTCCCTGGGATGGCCTGCCGGTGGGGGGCGTGCGCGTGCCCGTGTTTGGGGCGGGCATCCTCCTGTTGCTGTGGGTGGTGTTCGCCGTCTGGACGCTGGCTCAGGCCCGACGGCAAACCGGCCGGTGGGTCGTTCCCGATCCGCTGTCCACGGTGCTGTGGGGCGCCGTGGCGGCGGGGCTGCTCTTCGCGCCGTCCTGGGGACCGCGCTTCGCTCCGGAAGGCGCCCCCTTGTTTGGTTACGGCGCGATGTTGCTGGTGGGATTGGTGTCGGCCGTGTGGCTGGCCGATCATCGGGCCCGCCAGGCCGGTTTCTCCCCAGACATCATCTGGGATTTGGCGCTGTGGCTGTTCCTGGCGGGGATCGCCGGCGCGCGGCTGCTGTATCTGTTGCAGTATGGTGCCCAGGTGTATGCCGGCAAACAGTCGTTGGCGGAAATCGTCTGGGCTTCCGTGAATCTTTCCGAAGGCGGGATTGTGTTCTACGGGGGCGCGCTCGCCGGAGCAGCGGCCCATTTCGCCTTTTGCCGTTGGCGCAAGCTATCCGCCCTGGAACTGGCCGACGTGATCACCCCTTCGATTTTCCTCGGGATGGGGTTCGGCCGACTGGGCTGCCTGCTGAACGGCTGCTGTTACGGCGACTACTGCGACCTTCCGTGGTGCCTGGTGTTTCCCGCCGACAGCGTGCCTTGGCAGGCATTGGTGCATCGCGGCTTTCTGCCCCCCGATGCACCGCAGACTCCGCCCCTGCATCCCACGCAAATCTACAGCTCCCTCGACGGCTTTGTGCTCGCCGGACTGACGCTGTGGTACACGCGGTATCGCCGCGTGCCCGGCGACGTGCTGGGACTGGGACTGCTGATCGCCCCCGTGACGCGGTTTTTGATCGAGTTCGTCCGCGGCGACGAATACGGCCAACTGGGCACGTCGCTGACGATCTCCCAATGGATCAGCTTGGGACTGCTCGCCGGCGGGCTGGGTTTGCAGGTGTATTTGGCGCAGCGCGCCCGCGGAAAGCAGGCCTCGATGGCGACCACGGGGGGTTAGCCCGCCGACCCTCCGCCGCTATGCCCAGGGGAGCCTTGCCGACGGCAATGCCCCGTGCGTGCCGAGCTGACGCGCCAGCCAGCGTCCCTCCGCCGGTCCGTGTGTTCCACGAATTGAGGCGGCGAAAGCCAGCGGCCGAGTGTGCCCCGCACCACAGGCCTTGTCGCGACGATTGACCGCGATCCAGCCGCTTCGTCCAGCAGGGACTTCAATAGGATCCGGACGGGAGATTGGCGGCTTCCAGACCTTCGCGCTCGACGCGATACCGCTCCAACGCACGAATCTGGTTCGCCAGTTTGGTTTCCGGACCGGAGGGGAAGTACTGCACGTCGTCGTCGAGGTAATACGCCGACGGAAGGGTTTGCCCGCCGATGGTCGTCTGCAGGCAACCCACGGATGCCAGGTTGGCGGTCAGGCACAATCCCAACAGCCAGCGTGAGCTTACGGCCCAGGTGCGTACATCCATCGCAGCGTCCTTGCCTGCCTCAAAGACCAAGCGGGTGTCGACCGTCTTCGCCAACGTGACGATCGTGGGTCGCAACGCCACTCAACCTACTACATCGACGGAACGCCGCGGAAACTTCGACAAAATCGCTACAATCACCACATTTTTACGTCGGCTGTCCGGCGGCCTGACGGCGGGCAGCCCCGGGCACGAAATCGCCAGAAAGTGTCGCATCAAATTATGCAGCAAGAAGTTATGTTGCTTTGAATGCCCGCTGCAACTCTTCCAGGGAAGTCTTCCCTTCGCTGACCAGCCGCAACCCATCCTTCGGCAACGTCAACATCCCCTCCGCCCGGGCCTGTTCCTTGATTTTGTCCGCAGAGGCCCCCGAGGCGATCAGCTTGCGGACCTCCTCGGAACCGGTGATCAGTTCCAGAATAGCGGCCCGGCCGTAGTAACCGCTGCCGCCGCACTTGGCGCACGGCTCCGGGAGTTCTCCCGTTTTCGGATCGGGCTGCGGTTCCGGTTTGCGGTACAAGACCTTCGTTTCCGGCGGCAGACCCACCTTGGTGAGCAGCTTGGGATTGGGACGGAACGCCTCGCGGCAGTCGGTGCACAGGGTACGAATCAACTTTTGGCTGTACACCCCCTCGATCAGGTCGGCGACCAACTGGGGATTCCCCACCCATTCACGCAACTGGACAATGGCGCTCGCCGCGTCCTTGGCCGGCATTTCGCCGATGATGCACACCCGGTCGGCCACCTCGCAAATCGCCTTGGCGGCCTCCGGCGTCGTGATGGGATCGACAAAGATGACGTCGGCCTCGGCGCGAATCATGCGCTCCATCGTCGCCACCGCATCGTCGCCTTCCTTCGGCTCGAACTTGGTGACGTTGTACACCTCGCGGCTGCCCATCTGCACGGTGGTGTAAGCCGAGTACATGAACAGGTCGATGCCGCGAAGAAACGCATAAACTGTGGTGGTGATGCCGCTGCCTGGCGGACCGGCCACCAATACCAGCCCCCGTTTTTTGGAGCTGATTTCCCGCAGTTTGGCCTTCACCGACGGGGGAAACCCCAGCTCCTCAGGGGTGTTGAGCTTGGCCTTCAGGTCGCGCAGGCGGAGCGTCAACCGTTCGGAGCCGTCCGGCAGGGGCGCGGTTTCCACGGTGATCTCGTACGGATGCCCTTCGAGATCCGACTTCAAACCGCCGCGCTGCGGTTTGCCCCGCAGTTTGACGTCCAGGCCGGCCAGCAGCTTCATCATCTGCGTGATGGCGACCGCCTGCGGCTTGACCATCTTGCCGCCGGCATAGGCCACGCCGTCGACATACAGGGTCACCTGCGCCCGCTCCCCCTTGAGTTCCAACCGGGCGGCTTCGGCGCGGCGCTCGATGGCATCGGTGACGAGTTCCTTGGCGGGGATCAAACCCGCCTGCGCCAACCGCGCGTTGGCCTTCAGATCCACCTCTTTGCCGTTCAAGGCTCCCTGAAAAGACACCAGTTCGCGTTCTTCCTGATCGTTTTCCGAGTCGTCGGCTTCATGGCCTTTCTTGCCGAATCCGAAAATCACGATCGGTTCCCCCTCATCTGCGTGTGCTGGACCCGTTCGGACAATAACGTCTCCATCCGTAGCAATGGCCCTGGCCCGCCGCAGTCGCCTGATCCCTCAATACATACCGCGCCTGTACCCCTCATAACAGTCCATATTCGATCAATGTCTGGCGGAGCTTGCGCTCTTCGGCTTCGCTGAGCGGGGTCAACGGCAGCCGCAATTCGCCGGTATCCCGGCCCAACAGCCGCAGGGCGGCCTTGATGGGAATGGGATTGGTGGCCAGTCCCAGCAAATCGCGGCACAAGGTGAACAGCTTGTAGTGCCACCGCTGCGCCTCGGCCATTTGTCCCTGCCGGAATGCCTGAATGAGGGCCAGCAGATCGCGCGGAACGATGTTGCCCACGACCGACACGATGCCGCTGCCTCCCAGCGCCAGAATGGGCAAGGTCAGGCTGTCGTCTCCCGACAAGACGGTGAGCCGGCTGAGCGCCAACACCTGCGACGCCTGATCCATCGACCCAGTGGCTTCCTTGATGGCGACGATATTGGGCAGCTCGCCCAAGCGGGCGATGGTTTCCGGCTCCATGTTTTTCGCCGTGCGGCCGGGAATGTTGTAGAGGATGATGGGGATGTCGACCGCTTCGGCCACCGCGCGGAAATGCTGGTAGAAGCCCTCTTGCGTCGGCTTGTTGTAATACGGCGCCACCATCATGGCGCCGTCGGCTCCCGCCGACCGCGCGAACTTCGTCAGGCGGATGGCCTCGGACGTGCTGTTGGAGCCGGTACCCGCCATCACCTTGATGCGGCCGGCCGCCGCCTCGCAGACGACGGCAATCACCCGTTCGTGTTCCTCGTGCGACAACGTGGGACATTCCCCCGTGGTCCCCACGGGGCACAAGCAATCGGTGCCGGCCGCGATCTGAAACTCGACCGCTTGCTTCAAAGCGGCCTCATCGACGCGGCCGTCACGAAACGGCGTCACCAAGGCCACCGTGAGTCCGGCGAATTGTTCACCCTTGCGTGACATGAAGCTGATCCTTTTGCTGGCCCTGATGCCTGGCAACGGCCATGCCGTTGACGATCCGACGGACGATCGTCCCCTCTCGCCGACCGCGCGGCCTTCTGTTTCCGGCCGACCGCGGCTTTACCGAGTTTCCCCTTGTGCCGAGCGCTGGCGCCAATCGATCCCCGCCATGTCGGCCAGGGCCAACATCAGCGCATGCGTCCCCTGGCGCCCCCAGCCCTTCGCCTGGACGGACAAATACAGTTGTTCGGCGAGGGCCAGCCCCGGCAACGACAAGCCCATGGCCTTGGATTCCGCCAAGGCGATGCCCATATCCTTGATGAAGTGCTCCACGAAAAAGCCGGGATCGAAGTTGTTGTTCATGATCCGCGGCCCGAGATTGTTCAACGACCAGCTTCCGGCCGCTCCCGAACCCACCGATTGCAGGACCGTGGGCAAATCCAGCCCGGCTTTGAAGCCGTACAGCAGCGCCTCGCACACCCCGATCATGTTGGTGGCGATCAGAATCTGGTTGACCATCTTGGTGTGCTGGCCCGCCCCGGGGCCTCCCTGGTGCACGATGGTTTTCCCCATCACGGCCAGCAAGGGTTGCACCGCCTCCACCACCTCCTTGTCGCCGCCCACCATGATCGACAGGGTCGCGTTCTTGGCCCCCACGTCGCCTCCCGAAACGGGAGCATCGATGCTGTGCACTCCGCGGGCCTTGGCCGCCCGATAGATCTCTTGCGCGAGCGAGGGTTCGCTGGTCGTCATGTCGACGAGCACGGCACCCGGTTTGGCCCCCGCCAACGCCCCTTGCGCGCCCAGGAAGACCTCCCGCACGTCCCGCGGAAAGCCCACGATGGCGAACACCACGTCGGACTGTTCGGCCACTTGCCGCGGCGTGTCGGCCCAGCGGGCGCCGCGCGCCAGCAGCGGCTCCGCTCGATTCCGGGACCGATTGTACACCGTCGCCGAATATCCGGCGCTCAGCAGGTGGCCCACCATGCTGGCGCCCATCACACCGGTCCCAATCCATCCCACCCGCGTACGTTCCGGAGAAACAGGGGTCATCCGCGGTCGACTCCTCTCACCTGCGTCAAACGTCGATCCACCTCGAACTCCCGCGGCCCGCGCGGCGATGATGCCCATCACGCGAAAGTGCGGCGACGAGCGCTGCGGCAGTATACCGACCCAACCGAGCAGCGTCACTCCACCGTAAACTCTGGCTCAGCCGTCGCCGTCCGCAACCGCCAGCCGCGCTCACCTCGCCAGAGGGGTCGCGCTCGCGGTGGGCAAACCGCGGGCATGGACTGGGGCATGGCTACTGCGACCTGGACGCGGCGGGCAATCGCCGCAAGACATCCACCATCTCCAGCGCGGCCAAGGCGGCCTCCACCCCTTTGTTGCCGGCTTTTCCGCCCGCCCGGTCGAGGGCATGGTCCAGGCTGGGGCAAGTCAGGACGCCGAACGTCACCGGAACGCCGCTGTCCCAGCCCGCCCGCTGAATGCCCGCGGCCACCTGCTGGTTGATGTACTCGTGATGCGCCGTTTCCCCTTGAATGACCGCCCCGAGGCAAATGATGGCGGCGAACCGACCGCTGAGCGCCAGCCGCCGCGCCACCAGCGGAAGCTCGAACGAACCTGGGACATGCACGACGGTCAGTTGCGTATCGGGAAGTCCGTGCCGGCGGAGGGTATCGACCGCACCGGCGAGCAGCCGCTCGGTGATCAGCTCGTTGAAGCGGGCAACGACCACCGCGTAACGATCCGAGGCGTCAGCCAACAAGCGACCGGTGACGACTTCCACCATGCCCTTCCTCGCCCTTCGCGGAAACAGTTGGAGTTTTCCAAAGTGTATCACGCCGTCCGCGGCCGGGAGTAGCCTTGCCACACTCCGACCAGCCGACAACGGCGCCGCCGCCACCCGGTTCGATACCCGCTCGAGTCGCGCGTGTCGTCATGCCCGCCCGCGCTGGAAGAGTCAAGGCCCGCGCGTTCCGGCGCCGTTGGCGAGGGGCCGGCACCATGGCCACCTGCGGCATCGCGGCGAGCGGCAGGGCGGCATCGCGGCCGGCGCCCAGGTCTCCGCCCCGCATCCGGTAGTGTGGGGCGCGGTCAGCCCAGATTCATGCTCATCAAGAACTCTTCGTTGGTCTTGGTGCGCTTCATGCGATTCGTGAGCAGTTCCATGGCCTCGACGGGGTTCATGTCGTTGAGGACGCGGCGGAGGATCCACACGCGGCGGAGTTCCTCCTCCGACATCAACAGTTCCTCGCGGCGCGTGCCGGAACGATTCACGTCGATGGCCGGCCAGACGCGCTTTTCCACCATCCGCCGATCCAGATGCAGTTCGGTGTTGCCCGTTCCCTTGAACTCTTCGTAGATCACGTCGTCCATTTTGCTGCCCGTGTCGACCAGGGCCGTGGCGATGATGGTCAGGCTGCCCCCTTCCTCGACATTGCGGGCCGCGCCGAAGAATCGCTTGGGGTGCTGCAAGGCACTGGCGTCCACGCCGCCGGTGAGAATCTTGCCGGAGTGCGGGCATTCGCTGTTCCAGGCGCGGGCCAGACGGGTGATGGAATCCAGGAAAATCACCACATGCTGGCCGTACTCGACCATGCGTTTGGCTTTTTCGATGACCATTTCGGAGACTTGCACGTGCCGGCTGGCAGGCTCGTCGAACGTGCTGCTGATCACCTCGCACATGGGACCTTTCACCTGGCGTTCCATGTCGGTGACTTCTTCGGGCCGCTCGTCGATGAGCAGCACGATCACGTACACGTCGGGTTCGTTGGCGAGGACGGCCTTGGCCAGTTTTTGCAGGAGGATCGTTTTGCCGGCCTTGGGGGGCGAGACGATCAGCGCCCGCTGTCCCATGCCGATCGGCGCCACGATGTCGACGATCCGCGTGCTGAGATCGTTCGGATCGTGCGCCAGCCGCAGCCGACGTTGCGGATGCAGGGCGGTGAGGTCGTCGAAGGAAACTTTTTCCGTGAGCAGATTGGGGTCTTGCCCGTTGATGGCTTCCACGCGCAGCAGGGCGAAATACCGTTCGTTTTCCTTGGGCGGCCGAATTTGCCCGGCGACGGTCGCTCCCGTGCGCAGTCCAAACCGGCGAATCTGGCTGGGAGAGACGTAGATGTCGTCGGGGCAGGGCAGGTAGTGGTAGTCGGGGCTGCGCAGGAAGCCGAAGCCATCCGGCAGAATCTCCAGCGTGCCTTCGCCGAACATCAACCCGTTGATCTTCGTCCGTTCCTTCAAAATCTTGAAGATCAGGTCCTGCTTTTTCAGACCCGTGTAATCGGTAATCCCTTCCTTGCGGGCGAGGACGATCAGTTCCTTCATCGTTCGCCGCTGGAGCTCGGCGATGTGGATGTCGGTGTCGCCCCGCTTGATTTCCTCGTAGCGCTCATCCGCCGGAAAGGCGACTTCTTCCTCCTCATCGTCCGGCAGGTCGGGCGGCAGCGTGCGCGTGGCCGAGGCTGGAGCCGCGTTGCCCGCGGCGCGCTCTTCAACGGCTGGCCAGGCGGAAGCCGCGGCCGCGGCAACGGACGGAGGAGTCAACGGACCGGAACCACCCAGTCGGGGAAGGGAAGGGCGAGGCTTCATCATGATTTTTCGACTACGGAGAAAGGGCGGAAAGGAGCGCCGCCGCAAGGACAGCGCAAGGTCTGGCAGTGGTTGGAATACGAATCCGTCAGGTCTTCCTGGCAGGCCGCACCATGTCGGCAAGGCATTCAGAAGGGTTGCCGGCCGAGAACCCGGCGGGAGTTCGCGGCGTCTTCCTTGCGATGATCAATTACCAATCCCTGCGAACCATCGACGACGAGCACCAGTCAAGTGACTGGCCTTGGGGGGAGGGAGCACAAACACCAACCGCCTCTCCATTATGAAGCGGCCCGGTTGGAATTGACAACCTTCTTTTGTGAAATTTCCACGCATCGGCAACGGCTTTACCGCGACCACACAACGC
>Ga0101944_10000383_pt1 | contig 133891 bp, 116 predicted proteins | sample DewCreD2012metaG_FD_75245 | JGI IMG/M metagenome (GOLD analysis project Ga0101944, IMG submission 75245) | Hot spring sediment bacterial and archeal communities from British Columbia, Canada, to study Microbial Dark Matter (Phase II) - Dewar... ...
TTGTGCCGTGGTTCCCCCCCGGCTTTCCCCCTGCTAGACTTGCTCGGTCGGTGCGCCGCGCCGCGTGCCTGCCGTGGTTCCCCCCCGGCTTTCCCCCTGCTAGACTCGCCCCGCGGCGCAACCGCGTAGGCGATTGGCCGTGGTTCCCCCCCGGCTTTCCCCCTGCTAGACTTGGCGGCTGCGCGGCAAGATGACGAGCGCAGCCGTGGTTCCCCCCCGGCTTTCCCCCTGCTAGACTTGAGCTGGACGGGCTGGCCGGTCGCCGCGTAGCCGTGGTTCCCCCCCGGCTTTCCCCCTGCTAGACTCGTCCCTCGCGGCCTCCGAGGCCGGCTCGAGCCGTGGTTCCCCCCCGGCTTTCCCCCTGCTAGACTTCAACAAGAACAAACCCCTGGAAAACCGGCCGATACGGCCGGTTTTCCGCTTCCTAGAGCAGCAGGAGCTGGTCACCGGCCGGCTTCTCGTGCGCCCGCTTCTCGCCCACCAGCGTGCGCATCCGCGCATATTGCCGCTCGGTCACGAGCAGGGTGCGCACGCTGCCCTTGCGCGGCAGCTGGCGGCAGATCCGGGCGACGTGGGTTTCCGCCCCGTCCTGGTCCTTGCAGACGCGTACATAGACCGAGAACTGCAGCATGTTGAAACCGTCGCTCACGAGCAGCTTGCGGAACTGCGCCGCCGCCTTGCGCTCGGCCTTGGTCTTCACCGGCAGATCGAAGAAGCAGAACAGCCACATGAAGCGGCGGTCCCCGGCCGGCTCAGGCATCGCCGCCTCCGAGCGGCTCGGGAAGCGGCAGGAGTGCCGGATCCTTCCGCTCCAGCGCGGCCAGGAGGCCATCGGCCATGCGCTCGATCGCCGTCACCATGGTGACGATCTCGCCGCCCAGGCGCAGCTCCGCCACCAGCAGGCGGGCGAGTTCTCGGCGATCCAGCACCGTCAGCTCGTCGCCGCCGTCAGGGCGTCGCTCGGCGTGGCGGGCCACGTGCAGGTCGGCCAGGGGGCGGAACGGCTCGATCAGGTCGTCGGCGAGGTTGAAAGCGTTGTCGACGCTGGCGTGCCAGAGGCCGATCGCCGGATGGAAGCCCTGAGCCGCGAGCCCGCGGGCGAGCCCGGCGCGCAGGAGTGCGTAAGCGTAGTTGAGCATGGCGTTGCGCGGGTCGGGATCGTCGTGGCGCCGGCGGAAGCGCGGAAACAGGCGCCGGAAATATTCGCGCGCCGACCGCGCCTCGATCTGCTCGGGATCGCCCGGTGCCACTCGTTCCGCCATGGCGAGCAGCCCGGCGGCGCCGGGTCGCCCGAGCAGCCGCAGTACCCGGCCCTGGTTGGCGACCTTGCCCTGGACCAGGCGCTGCCAGAGTCGCTTCTTCAGCCCTTCGCTCGCCGCGAGCTGGCGGCGCAGCGTCGCCACCTGGCGGAAATGCCCCTGCAGCGGCAGGAGCGCGCCGTTCGGCAGGTGTTTGCCGTCGCAGGTCAACACGAGCACACCGGCCTCGGCGAAGCGGGCCAAGAGGGCGCTCGTGAGCACCGCCTGCGGGGTGTCGAGGACGAGGTAGGCCACGTCCTCGAACGCGAGGCGGATCGGACCCTCCTCGGTCTCGACCAGGCAGCAGGCCCGGTCGAGGCTGAGCCGCGCGGCGCGGCTCAGGAGCACACCGCGCCATGCCACAGGCGGGGCTCCCGCTCGATCCGGTGCAGCCGGCCGAGGCGGTCGACATGGTATTTCTCGAAGACTTGCAACGTCTTGGTCGTGAAGCGTTCCTGCGCCTTGCTGTCGCCGTTGCCGGGCGGGCTGAACGAGATTCGTCCGTTGCTGCGGTCGAGGGAACGGAAATAGCCCTCGAACCGTTCGCCCTTCCGATTGACCGCCTTGATGAAGCTTCCGGGATAGAGGCTCCAAAGGAACGCATAGGTGTCGTCGATCGGATACCAGCCGTCCTCGTCGGCGAGGCTCTTGATCGCGAGGAACGGCGGCGTCTCGAGCTTCGCCACCTGCCAGGCGTAGATCGGCACGAGAAAGAACTTGCCGCCCTTGGTGAACACGTCGACCCGGACCATGCTCGCCTGGTCGGCGTGCGCGAGGGCGTTGCCGCGCTGTAGCTTGACGCCCGCCGTGGTCTTCGCTCGGACCAGGACGACGCTGCGCACCGGTGGGCCGTTGGGTAGCCGCGGCGGTTCCTCGCGCCAGAGCTTCTCCGGCTTCACACGGCGCTCCTCGGCGCGCTGCAGCCACGCTCCCAGCACCTCCCGCAGCACGCGGTGCCGCGCAGGATCGCCCTTCAGGCGGTCGAGGTCGGCGGCCTTCAGCTCCCACACGTTCTTGCGCTCGTACTGGATCTCCTGCCCCTCGGGGGTACGCTCGAAGCCGTAGAGAGTGGCGTCGTGCGCGGGGCCACGCCCGCGCCTGGTCTCCGGGCGGGAAACGAACACGCCTTCTGCGGCGGCCTTGACCATCTGCCGGAAGCGCTCGCGCGCCTGCGGGCTCGAGCCCAACGGAGTCTCGACCAAAGGGGTGGCGCGGCCGCTGCCGATCTCCTCCAGCTCCTGGTGCAGGCGGGTGAGGCGGTTGAGCAGGGACTCGGTGGTAAAGGCTACGACGATCGCATCGAGCGCATGGTCGCGGTCCCCCAGCGCACCGCCCTTCTTGAGCTCGTCCAGGCCCCAGGCGCGGCGCAGGAGCGCAGTGATCGCTCCGGGCCGCGGGAACAGGCGGCGCCTGGCGTCGGTCGGGAACTGCGCCTCCAGGGCGAAGCGCAGCACCCGCATGGCGTAGCGGGTGTCCTGCAGGTGCCGGGCGCGATAGGCCTGCTCGCGATCGGCGAAGGTGCGCATGAGGAGCTTGCGCCGCTTCTGGTGGTGCATGTCCGCGAGCCCGGCGATGCGCGCCTCGAACAGGCGCCAGCGCTGCGGGTCGTCGCCCAGCCACTCGTAGGGCGTGCGCCGGCGCTTCTCCTGGTTGGCGCGCACGTAGCAGAGCACCTTGTTGCGGAAGCTGTCGTCGCCGGAGCGGGAGTAGGGCAAGATGTGGTCGACCTGGACCCGGTTGTCGGTGGCGAGCAGGCATTCGGGCGGGATGTAGGCGGCCTCGTCGGGGAAGGTGTAGGGGCAGCGGTGGTTCTGCTCCTTCCACAGCTCGTAGCGCAGCAGCTCTTCGTCGTTCGGGGCGTGGCCGAGTAGCTTCCGGAACTCCTCGCGATGGCGATCGCGCTGCGCGGCGCGCTCGTCCATGCCCTTGCGGATCTCGTTGCGCTCCTCCGCGCTCTTGCCGACGTCGCGGGCCATCTCGAGGTGCACCGCGTCGACCGGCCCGTGCTCGGCCAGCACCACCGCGATCTGCCGCGTGCACTCGCGCAGGATCTTGCGAACTACCGGGTTGGCGACCTCTTCGATTCTCGGCACCCCGGCCTTGGCGTGGTCCCAGCCGAGCGCTGCGCAGGCCTCGGCGTAGCCCCGCCCGTGCTCGAGGTGCGGGATCAGCGCCCGGCAGGCGGCGGTGGAGATGTGGCCGGCACCCTTGAACCCGGCGAAGCGGGCGAGAGCCTCGTCCCCGGTGAGCGCCGCCACGTCCGCGGGGTCGAGCCCGCTCGCCGCCAGCCGGGCGCGGATCTGGTCGAGGTCGTCGAGCCAGACGAGCGCTTCCATCGCGGCGTCGAGCTTCTCCGGGGCGGATCGCAGCAGCTCCGTGAAGCGCCTCTTGCCCAGGCCCTCGCGCAGCGCCAGCGTGCCGTCGAAGCGGGCGAAGGGGGCGCTCTCCGGGTCCGCCTTGCGCTGCGGCAGATCCGCGAACACGGTGCTCGGCGGGAGCTCCAGTGCATTGCGCAGGGCCTTGTAGGTCACGAGCTCCTGGCGGCCCAACAGCCCGATGGCTCGCGGCCGCTCTTCGTCGGTCAAGAACCGCGGCCGCTCGCCCATCGGGATCACCTTCACCGTCGCGAGCTTGGCGAGAAAGCGGAACCGCTCGAAGGAGGGGGCGTGGCGCGGCGCACGCTTCTCGCCCTCCAGAAAGGCGCACCGGCCGACCGGCGGCTCGCGCGCCGCGACCGGCCGCTGGGCGAAGGCGAGTTCCCGATAGGCGGCCTCCAGTGCCGGCGAGCTCGCCGGGTTGGCGAGCCGGCGCTGCGCCTCGAACAACCGCGCGACTTCGCGCTCGAGGTCGGCGCGCAAGGGCGTGAGCGCATACTCGCCGGTGCGGTTGCGCTTGCGGGCGGCGAAGTCCGGATCCCTGGCCAACATCTCGCCGAAGCTGCGCCAGTCCGCGAGCTTCTGACCGGTCGCGGCGATCGCCTTCAACATCTTGCCGCTTTCGCTCTTGTTGCCGCGATCGCGCTTGCTGTTGGACTTGAAACCGCGGTGGTTGGCGATGTGGATCAGCACCCGCGCCCACTCGGCGGGCTCGAGGCGACGATCGAGTCCCTGGGCGCGCAGGCGCCAGACCAGATCGCCCGGCGCGCCGGCCGGCAGCGGGCCCGGATCGGCCGGCAGCCCGTGGGTGGCGAGCAGGCGCCGGATCTGAGCGATCCGCTGCCGACGCCTCCGCAACACTCGGCGCTGCCCGCGCAGCAGCCGGCGGGTCTTGTTCTTCAGCTCCTTGGTCTTCGGCTCCTCGGGCACGTCGAAACAGCGGGTGCCGCAGGCGACGATCGCGGCCTCACCCTGCACCTTGCCGGTCGCCTCGTCGATCTCCGGCGTCTCTACGACCGCCCAGCCGCAGGAGCCGATGCCGATATCGAGCCCGAGCACCCGTGCCATTCTCTACTCCGGTAATTTTCACTTGCGATGGTCGCCAAAATGACGAAACTGCGATGCGTCTAGCAAGGGGAAAGCCGTGGCGGTTCCACGGTAAGGAGCGAAAGCTCCGAAGGGCTTACCCGCCCCGCCCCTCGGGGCGGGGCGGGGATCTCCTCGCGCTGCTCCAACTCGCTCGAGGGCGCGAGCACCGAAAGTCGGTACGCCCGGTCGGGCGAACGATAGGGGCAGCCCTCTTGTCCGCCCAAACTGGCTGTGACCGTCCGAGCCGAGCGTGCGTTCCGCCGGTGGTCCAACGGCGTCGATCGAGCGGTCCCGGATCGGGCCAGGAGCGCGTACCGCAGCAACGGCAAAGCGCGCGAGCCAACCATGCCCCACCACATCCTCCGCATCCGCACGCCCGGACGCGGCTTCGTCGACCTGACCGAGCGGATCGCGGCCCTCGTGGCCGAGCGGGCGCCGGCCGGCGAGGGGCTCGTCCACCTCTTCCTGCGCCACACCAGCGCCGCCCTCGTGATCACCGAGAACGCCGACCCCGAGGTCCGCGCGGACCTCGAGCGCCTCGCCCGCCGCTGGGCGCCGGACGGCGATCCGGCCTACGCGCACACCCTCGAAGGCCCCGACGACATGGCCGCGCACGGCCGCGCCGTACTCCTGGGCGCGAGCCTTTCGATCCCTTTCGCCCGCGGCCGGCTGCTGCTCGGCACTTGGCAGGGCATCTTCCTCTGGGAGCAGCGCACGAGCCCGCACGAGCGGGAGATCGTCCTCACGCTCCTCGGTTGAGCGAGCCGGAGCCCGAAGCGTCCCGGCCTCTGCCGCTCGCACCCGGCGCGCGCCGCCCGCCCTCAGGTCGGGCCGCAGGGCCCGGCGTAGGCGCGCGGGAAGTCGTGGTCGGCCGCGGCGAGACGCGGACCCTCCGCCCCCCAACAGGGGTGGCGGTGCCAGGGCAGGGCCCGTGCGCGGGCCATTTCCGAGATCGCCTCGAGGTAGGGGACCGCCGTCCGCCGCAGCTCGGCCCGCATCCGCTCGGCGTCCGGCCAGGCGAGGAACGCGTCCCACCAGATCGCTCGGCCGGCGAGAAAGCCCGAAGCACCGGCCGCGAAAGCGTGCGCCAGCACCCTGCGGAAGGCCGCCTGCCCGGCGCCGGCGCTCAGCATCACCCAGGGACGCCCGGCGCGTCGGCCGAGCTCGTCGAACAGCGCCTGCACCCGCGCGCTCTCGGCCGTGCCCGGCTCCGGGACGAGCTCGGCCGGCAACGGGCTCTCGAGCTTGAAGAGGTCGACCCCGTACCCGGGCTCGGCGAAGATCGAGACGCTCTCGAGCACGAGCTCCGGCCGCTCGGCCGGATCCTCGACGTGATCGCTTCCCGGCCCGCGATCGGCGAAGGGATAGACCAGGAGCTCGAGCACGAAGGGCAGATCGAAGGCCCGGCAGGCTTCGCCCACGGCGCGGACATAGGCCTTCTGGTGCGCGACCACCTCGGGTGCCGCATCGGGCCGGAAATAGGCCAGCACCTTGACCGCGTCGCCACCCATGCGGCGGATCTTGCCGACCGACCAGTCGGGGATCGAGCCGGTCCGCCGGCCGCCCGGCCCGTCCGCGAAGGCGTGGCTCTCGAGGGTGACGATCAGTCCGCGTGCGGGATCGAGCACGTCGTGCACGAAGGGCCAGGCCCAGACCGGGTCGACGAGCGTGGCCGAGGCCCGGCCGGCGAGCTCTTCGACCAACAGGCGCTTGACGGCGCTCACCTCGGCATCGCGGACCGTGCCGTGCAGCTCGCGCAGCCGGTTCATGATCGGCGGCCGCTGGTCGATCGCCAGCATGCGGAACAGGCCGTCGGCGTCGGCCAGCCGGCGCAGGCCCCAGAGCTTGCCGGAGGAGAGGGCGGTCAAGGGCGGATCTCCGATCGCGCGGGGTTCGGCTCCGGGGTCGGGGCCGCGAGCAGCGCCTCGACCTCGGCTCGGCTCGGGAAGGCCGCGCGGCCACCCGGCCGGGCGCAGCGGAGTGCTGCGGCAGCCGCGGCGAAGCGCAGCGCGTCCGGCCAGGCCCGACCTTCGCCGAGTGCCAGGGCGAGGGCGCCGTGGAAAGTGTCGCCGGCCCCGAGCGTGTCGACCGCACGGATCGGAAAGGCGGGCAGCCGCGCCGTCCGCCCGGCCTCGAGGTAGAGCACGCCCCGGGCGCCGAGCGTGACCGCGAGCGCCGCAGCTGTGCGGAGCGCGATCGCCGCGAGCCCGGCCTCGGGCTCCTCCACGCCGGTCCAGCGGACGAGTCCGTCCCGCGAGAAGCAGACATGGCTCGCCGCCGCCAGGAGCCGCCCGGCCCAGGGCTCGGCCATCGGATGGTCGAGATCGGCCAGGCCCGCGACCCCACGCCTTCGTGCCGCCTCGAGGGCGGCCACCGCTGCCCGCGGCCAACGCCCGTCGACCAGGACCGCATCCACCCTCTCGGGCAACAGTTCGGCCGGCGCCGGCGCCTCCTCGAGGAGCCGCGGGTCGCTGTGGTTGACGAGGAGTCGCTCGCCCTCGCCATCCACGAGTACGGCCGAGACCGAGGAAGCGAGGCCCGGCACGCGCTCGACGGCGAGCCGATCCACCCCCAACGCATCCAGCTCGGCCAGGATCGCGTCCCCCGCCGCATCCGCGCCCACCCGGCTCACGAGCCGGGCCTCGGCCCCGAGCCGGGCGGCCGCCGCGGCGGCGTTCGCCGCCATCCCGCCGAGCACCGTGCGCCGGCCCTTCGCGAGATATTTGCGCGCTGCCCGCGGCAGCTCGTCCACGAGGAAGACCTGGTCGAGCACGGCGATCCCCACGCAGGCGATTCGCACCGCCACCGAGCCCGCTCCCCCGTTGCCGCGCGCGGCGACGGATCATAGGGGCGGGGGGCCGGCTGTCCACGGCCGGCGCCGGCGGAGCGGGGAGGCGGGCATGGCGCGGATCGTGATCGGCGAGCTCATGGACGAGGCGGCGGTCGCGAGCCTCGCTCGCGACCACGAGGTCCGCTACGAGCCCGATCTGGTCGAGCGCCGGGCCGAGCTCCTCGCCGGCCTCGCCCGCGTCGAAGCGCTGATCGTCCGCAACCGCACCCGCGTCGACCGCGAGCTGCTCGCCGCCGCCCCGTCGCTTCGGGTGGTGGGCCGGCTCGGCGTCGGCCTCGACAATATCGACCTCGAGGCGTGCCGGGCGCGCGGCATCGCCGTCTGTCCCGCGACGGGCGCCAACGACGCGGCGGTGGCCGAATACACGATCGGAGCGCTCTTGCTGCTCCTGCGCGGCGCCTTCTTCGCGACCGCCGCGGTGCTCGACGGAAGCTGGCCGCGCGAAGCCTCGATCGGCCGCGAGGCGACGGGCAAGACCCTCGGCCTCGTGGGCTTCGGGCGGATCGCGCGCGAAGTGGCGGCCCGGGCCCGCGCCCTCGGCATGGCGATCGGCGCCTTCGACCCGCTCCTGCCGCCGGATGACCCGGCCTGGGCCGGCGTGGCCCGGCAGCCGACCCTCGAGGATCTCCTGGCGTCGGCCGATGTCGCGAGCCTGCACGTGCCGCTCACGGCCGAGACGCGAGGCCTTCTGGACGCCCGGCGGATCGCCCGGATGCGGCCGGGCGCGATCCTGATCAACACCGCCCGCGGGCCCGTGGTCGACGCCGCCGCGGTGGCGACGGCGCTGCGCGAGGGGCGGCTCGCCGGGGCCGCCCTCGACGTGTTCGACCCCGAGCCGCCGGGACCGGAGCTGCTCGCCACGTTCCGTGGCTGTCCGAACCTGATCCTCACCCCCCACATCGCCGGCATCACGGTCGAGAGCAACCGCCGGGTCTCGGCCATGGTCGCCGAGGCCGTCCGCCGGGTGCTCGAGGCGCCGGCGGGCGCCCTCAGAGCGTGAAACGGCGCAGCACGAAATCGGGCACCGGCAGGCCCGCGCGAGCGGCGAGCGCCTCGACCGCCGCCTCGAGCTCCTCCGCCGGACCCTCGACCGGCAGCTCGCCGGCATGGATCCCGCTCGCCACGAGACAGGTCGCGAGCCCCTGGGCGCGAGCACCCGCCACGTCGTGCTCGAGGCTGTCGCCGACCGCCAGGATCGCCGAGCGCGGCAGCTCGCCGAGCGCGCGCAGACAGGCCGCATAGATCGGCCCGTGCGGCTTACCGACATAGATCACCCGACCGCCCATCGCCTCGTAGAGCGCGGCCAGGAGCCCCGGCGATTCGACGAAGCCCCGGGGGCTCGGTGCCACTTTGTCGGGATTGGCGCAGACCATCGGGAGCTCGCGCGAGCGGGCCGCCTCGACGAGCGGCCGGTAGGCTTCGGCCGGGCGCCCGTCGAGCCCCGTGACGAACAGGAAATCGGCCCGCGCCGGCTCCTCGACGAGATCGAGGTCGAGCCCCTCGACCGGGCCGAGATCGCCGTCGATCGTCAAAAGGAGGCAGCGGCGGCCGAGCTCGGTCCAGGGCGGCCCGGGCCGCTCGCGCAACAGGCGCCAGGCGGCCTCGCCCGAGGTCACCACATCGGCCAGCCGATCGTGGGGAAAGCCCATGGCGGCGAGCCGGGCGCGGTTGGTCGCCGCCCGCCGGCCCGAATTGGAGAGGAGCACGATGCGCGCGCCGCGGTCGAGGAGCGCCTCGAGCGCCGCCCGCGCACCGGGCAGCGCCCGCTCGCCGTCGTGCAGGACTCCCCACTGGTCGAGGACGAAACCCGCATGGCGCTCGGCGAGCGCGCCGATGTCGGGGAGGAGGCGCGGGCGGGTCATGAGCGGGCCGTGGGGTGGTCGATCGGGCAGGGGCTCCCTAGGCCGCGGGCGGCGCGCCGGCAAGCCGGCCCGCCGCCGGGGGCTACCGTTGCGGTCGGATCGGGCCGAGCCTAGGCTCTCCGGACCAGGCCTGTTCGGGGAGGACGGCGATGGCGTGGTCGCGTCTCGGTCGTGGGCTCGGCGGGATCGCTCTCGCGGCGGGGCTCCTCCTCGGCGCCGGCGGTCCGGCCACCGCCGAGCGGGTACTGCGCATCGCCAATATGGGCGAGCCGCAGTCGCTCGACCCGCACAAGGTCGCCGGCACCTGGGAGAACCGGATCGTCGGCGACATGTTCGTGGGCCTCGCTACCGAAGCGGCCGACGGCTCGACCATCCCGGGTGCGGCCGAGTTCTGGACGGTGAGCGACGACGGGCTCACCTACACCTTCGGGCTGCGCGAGCATCGCTGGGCCGACGGCACGCCGGTCACCGCCGAGGACTTCGTCTATGCGCTCCGGCGGATCCTCGATCCCAAGCGGGCCGCCAAATACGCCTTCATCCTCTACCCGATCGCCGGCGCCAAGGCCTTCAACAAGGGCGAGCAGAGCGATCCCGCGAAGCTCGCCGTGCGGGCGATCGACCTCCGCACCCTCGAGATCCGGCTCGAGAACCCGACCCCCTTCTTCATCGACCAGCTCACCCACTACACCGCCTTCCCGGTGCCGAGACACCTGGTCGAGGCCAAGGGCGAGGACTGGGTCAAGCCCGGCACGATCGTCGGCAACGGGCCCTACACGGTGGTCGAATGGGTGCCCAACGGCCGGATCACGGCGGTCAAGAACCCGCTCTTCTGGGATGCCGCCAACGTCGCGATCGACAAGGTCGTGTACTACCCGGACGAGGAGCGCGCCGCGGTCCTCAAGCGTTTCCGGGCGGGCGAGATCGATCTCGCCACCGACTTCCCCTCCGACCAGATCGATTGGCTCAAGGCGAACCTGGCCGGCGAAACCCGGATCAGCCCCTATCTCGGCGTCTACTACTATCCGGTCAACAATGCCCGGCCGCCGTTCTCCGACCGCAGGGTCCGCGAGGCCCTCTCGATGGCGATCGACCGCGAGGCGATCACCGACAAGGTCCTCAAGACGGGCGAGGTGCCGGCCTACAGCTTCGTCCCGCCCGGCACCGGCAACTACGGGCAGCCGGCGGAGGTCGCCTGGAAGGCGCTGCCGATGAAGGAGCGCCTCGAGAAGGCCAAGGCGCTCCTGGCCGAGGCCGGCTTCGGCCCCGCCAAGCCCTTGAAGGTCACTCTCAAGTACAACACGAGCGAGAACCACAAGAAGGTCGCGATCGCCGTCGCCGCCATGTGGAAGCAGCTCGGCGTCGAGACCGAGCTCCTCAACAGCGAGGTGAAGGTCCACTACAACCAGCTGGAGGAGAACGATTTCGACGTGGCGCGAGCGGGCTGGATCGCCGATTATGACGATCCCGAGAATTTCCTCTCGCTGTTGGCGACCACGACGGGCAAGCAGAACTACGGCCGCTACAGCAACCCGGAGTTCGACCGGCTCCTGGACCAGGCGGCACGTACCGCCGATCTCGCCAAGCGCGCCGATGTTCTGCGCAGGGCCGAGGCGATCGCGCTCGCCGACGCCGCCACCATCCCGATCTACCACTACGTCTCGAAGAACCTCGTGAGCCGGAAGGTGCGGGGCTGGGTCCCCAACACCAAGGACATCCACCGCACCCGCTGGCTCTCGCTCGCCGACTGAGCGTCGGGATCGTGCCTGAGGGTTGAGGGGCGGCGGGCGATGCTCGGCTACGCGCTCCGCCGCCTCCTGGGCAGCCTGCCGACCCTCCTCGCCATCGTCACGCTCGCCTTCTTCATGATGCGGCTCGCCCCGGGTGGGCCTTTCACGCTCGATCGCTCGCTGCCGCCGGCGATCGAGAAGAACCTCTTGGCCGCCTACCGCCTCGACCAGCCGCTCTGGCGCCAATATCTCGACTACCTGGCCGGACTCCTGCGCGGCGATCTCGGCCCCTCCTTCAAGTACCAGGACTTCACCGTCGCCGAGCTGATCGCTACGGGCTTCCCGGCGAGCCTGAAGGTCGGCGGTCTCGCCCTGCTCGTGGCCGTCTTCGTGGGCGTCGGCCTCGGCACCCTCGCGGCCCTTCGCCGCAACGGCCGCCTCGACCATGCCGTCATGGCCCTCGCCATGGTCGGCATCGCCGTCCCGAACTTCGTGATGGCGCCGATCCTCGCCCTCCTCTTCGGCGTCCATCTCGCCTGGCTGCCGGTCGGCGGCTGGGGTGACGGCGGCCTGCGCAACCTCGTGCTGCCGGTGACCGCGCTCGCCCTGCCGCAGATCGCCTATATCGCCCGGCTCACGCGCGGGGCCATGATCGAGGAGCTGCACCGCGACCACGTGCGGACCGCCCGCGCCAAGGGCCTGGGCGAGCGCATCGTGGTGGTGCGCCACACGCTCCGCGGCGGGCTCCTGCCGGTGGTCTCCTATCTCGGCCCCGCCACCGCGGGGCTCGTCACCGGTTCTGTCGTGATCGAGACGATCTTCGCGATTCCCGGCATCGGCCGCTACTTCGTCCAGGGCGCTCTCAACCGCGACTACACGCTCGTCATGGGGGTGGTGATTTTCTACGCTGTGCTGATCATCCTCCTCAATCTTCTGGTAGATCTGCTCTATTGCGTGCTCGACCCGAAGGTGAAGCACGACTGATGGCGGTCCTGGCACCTCCGCGCGAACGGCCCATCGAGGAAGGCGGACAGGCCGGCCGCAGCCTCTGGCAGGAGGCCCGCCGACGGCTCTTGCGCAACCGGGCCGCCCTGGCCGCCCTGATCCTGCTCGCGCTCGTGGCGCTCCTGGCGCTGCTCGCCCCCTGGCTCAGCCCGCACGCCTACGACGAGGTCTATTGGGACCGGATCGCCGCACCGCCCGATTTCGCCAACGCCCATTGGTTCGGCACCGACGGCAACGGCCGCGATCTCTTCGTGCGCACCCTCTACGGGGCCCGCGTCTCCCTCGCCGTCGGGATCGTCGCCACCTTCGTCTCGCTCGTGATCGGGGTGAGCTGGGGGGCGATCGCGGGCTATTTCGGCGGACGAGTCGACGCCTTGATGATGCGCACGGTCGACGTCCTCTACTCGCTGCCCTTCATGTTCTTCGTGATCGTCCTCGTGGTCGTCTTCGGACGCAACATCCTCCTCGTCTTCCTGGCGCTCGGCGCGGTCGAGTGGCTCACCATGGCGCGGATCGTCCGCGGCCAGACCCTCTCGATCAAACGCAAGGAGTTCGTCGAGGCGGCCCGGGCCGCGGGCGTGCGGCCGCTCGCCATCGTCCGCCGCCACGTCGTGCCCAACCTCTCGGGTCCGGTCGTGGTCTACGTGACCTTGACCGTCCCGCACGTGATCCTGGTCGAGAGCTTCCTCTCCTTCCTCGGCCTCGGTGTGCAGGAGCCGCTCACCTCCTGGGGCGTGCTCATCGCCGAGGGCGCCGGGCAGATGGAGAGTGCTCCCTGGATGCTGATCTTCCCGGCGAGCTTCCTGGCCGTCACCCTCTTCTGCTTCAACTTCCTGGGCGACGGCCTCCGGGACGCGCTCGACCCGAAGGACCGCTAGCGGTGGACCCGGTCCTCGAGATCCGCGGCCTCACCACCCGCTTCGCCACACCCGAGGGCGAGGTCGTGGCGGCCGACGGCGTCGAGCTCGAGATCGCCCCGGGCGAGAGCTTGGCCGTGGTCGGCGAGAGCGGTTCGGGCAAGAGCCAGGTCTTCCTCGCCGTCATGGGCCTTCTGGCGGCCAACGGCCGCAGCACGGGCTCGATCCGCTATCGCGGCCGCGAGATCCTGGGCCTGCCGCCCCGCGAGCTCGACCGCATCCGCGGTGCCCGAATCGCCATGATCTTCCAGGACCCTTCGACCGCCCTGAACCCCTATCTCACGATCGGCCGCCAGCTCGGCGAGGTGCTCGAGGTCCACAAGGGCGCCCGTCCGGCCGAGGCGCGGGCCCGCGCGCTCGCCATGCTCGCCCGTGTCGGCATCCCCGAGCCCGCCCGGCGGCTCGATCAGTACCCGCACGAGCTCTCCGGCGGCATGCGCCAGCGGGTCATGATCGCCATGGCGCTCCTGGCCGAGCCCGATCTGTTGATCGCCGACGAGCCCACCACATCGCTCGACGTCACGATCCAGGCCCAGATCCTCCACCTGATCGCCAGCGTGCGGCGCGAACTCGGCACGGCGATCGCGCTCGTCACCCACGACCTGGGCGTCGTGGCCGGCCTCTGCGATCGGGTGCTCGTGCTCTATGCCGGCAGGGTGGTCGAGATGGGGCCGACCGACGCGCTCTTCGCGACGCCCCTCCACCCCTATACGCGCGGCCTGTTGCGCGCGACCCCGCGCCTTTCCGACCCGCTCGAGGTGCCCCTCGAGGCGATTCCCGGCCAGCCGCCCGATCTGCGCCGGCTGCCCCCCGGCTGCCCCTTCGCCGAGCGTTGCCCCGAGGTCGTCGAGCGCTGCCGCCTCGAGCAGCCCCTGCTGCGAGCGGCCGGTCCCGGCCGGCGGGTCGCCTGCCACCGGGCGGCGCTCCCGTGAGCACGCTCCTCGACGTGCGCGACCTCTCGGTGCGGTTCGAACTGCGCCGCGGCCTCTTCCGCCGCCCGCTCACCCTCCACGCGGTCGAGCGGGTGAGCTTCACCCTGGCCGAGGGCGAGTGCCTGGGCCTCGTCGGCGAATCGGGTTGCGGCAAGTCGACCCTCGGCCGGGCCGTGCTGCAGCTGATACCGCCGAGCTCCGGCCGGGTGCTGTGGCTCGGCGAGGATCTCTGCCGGCTGCCGCCGGAGGCGATGCGGGCGCGCCGGCGCGAGCTGCAGATCGTCTTCCAGGACCCGCTCGCGAGCCTCGATCCGCGCATGACGGTCTTCGAGACCGTGGCCGAACCCCTGCTCGCGCACGAGGCCCGTCTCCTCCGCCGGGAACTGCGCGCGCGGGTCGCCGCGGCCCTCGCCGAAGTCGGGCTCGGCGCGGCCCTCTCCGACCGCTACCCGCACGAGCTCTCGGGGGGCCAGTGCCAGCGGGTGGGCATCGCCCGGGCCCTCGTGCTGCGGCCTCGACTCGTGGTGTGCGACGAGCCGGTCTCTTCCCTCGACGTCTCGATCCAGGCGCAAATCGTCAACCTTCTGGTCGAGCTGCGCGCCCGGCTCGGCCTCTCCCTCCTCTTCATCAGCCACAATCTCGCCGTGGTGCGGCGGCTGTGCGATCGCATCCTCGTCCTCTATCTCGGCCGGGTCGTCGAGCTCGCGCCGACCGTCGCCCTCTTCGCGGCCCCTCGCCATCCCTACACCCGCGCACTGATCGCCGCGGTGCCCGAGCCCGACCCCGTGCGCGCGCGCGCCGAACCGCGCTTTCTCCTCGAGGGCGAGCCGCCATCGCCGCTCGCGCCACCCTCGGGCTGCGTCTTCCGCACCCGCTGCCCGCTCGCCACCGAGCAGTGCGCCCGCGAAGCGCCCTGGCTCGCGTCGATAGCTCCCGGCCACGAGGTCGCCTGTCACCTCGTGGACCGGTGAGAGGAGAGTCGGGCCTCAGGCGAGGTGGCGGGCGAACCAGGCGAGGCAGCGTTGCCAGCCGTCCTTGGCCGGGCCCTCGCGATAGGAGGGCCGGTAGTCGGCGTGGAAGGCGTGCGGTGCGTCGGGATAGACCACGAACTCGACCGTCTTGCCGGCCTTCTCGGCCGCCTCCTGCATCAGCTCGACCGTGTCGACCGGGATCCCCTGGTCCTTGCCGCCGTAGAGCCCGAGCACGGGGGCCTTGAGCTGCTCCACCAGATCGATCGGGTGTTTGGGCTGGTTCGGCGTCGGATCGCCCACGAGCCGGCCGTACCAGGCGACACCGGCCTTGAGGCGCGGCTGGTGCGCGGCGTAGAGCCAGGTGATCCGCCCGCCCCAACAGAAGCCCGTGATGCCGAGCCGGGCGGCATCGCCGCGGCTCGAGGCCGCGGCCCAGGCGGCGGTGGCGTCCAGATCGGCCATCACCTGGGCATCCGGTACCTTGCTCACGACCTCGCGGATCAGCGTCTGGATGTCGCTGTATTTGGACGGATCGCCCTGGCGGGCGAAGAGCTCGGGCGCGATCGCCAGATAGCCGGCCTTGGCGAAGCGGCGGCAGACGTCCTTGATGTGCTCGTGTACGCCGAAGATCTCGGAGACCACGAGTATGGTGGCGAACGGCCCGCCCGCGGCCGGCATCGCCCGATAGGCCGGGATCGTGCCGTCCGCTACCGGCACCTTCACCTCCCCGGCCTCGAGACCGACCGTGTCGGTGGTGATCATGGTCTGCGCCGCGACCGGCTGGACCGCGAGCGCGAAGCCCGTGGCGAGGCCGGTCATCGCGAAGCCGCGGGTGAAGTCGCGCCGGCCGAGCTCCGGCCGAGGCGCGAGCGAACGCAGGTCGAGCGCGTCGTTGTCCATGGCAGGGCCTCCTCCTCCCCGAGGTCCGCATCACCCTAGGCGAGCCGGCCGGCGGGCGGTAGGTGTGCCGCCGATGGACCCGGTCCCGGAGCCTCGAAGGCCTTGAGCCCGCACACAGCCTCGGGCTTCCTCGCCCTCTATCTGCGGGTATTGGGCCTCCTGCGGCCCGACCGCGCGGTGGTGATCGCCGTCTCGCTCGCCAATCTCCTCGTGGCCGCGATCGCCTTCGTCGAGCCCATGCTGTTCGGCCGGGTGGTCGACCTCTTGACCGGCGCCACGCCCGCGGGCGAGGGGGCCCTCGGCGGCACCGGCGGCATCCTCGTCCTCTGGGCGGTCGTGGGCCTGGGCGGGATCGGCCTTTCGATCCTGGTCGCCTGGCAGGCCGACCGGCTCGCCCATCGCCGCAGGCTCGGCGCGCTCGCCGCCTTCTTCGAGCACGTCCTCCAGCTGCCGCCCGCCTTCCACGACGCCACCCATTCGGCCAGGCTCCTCAAGATCATGCTGACCGGCGCCGACCATCTCTTCGCGGTCTGGCTCGGCTTCTTCCGCGAGCATCTGGCGAGCCTCGTTTCGCTCCTCGTGCTCCTGCCCTTGACCCTCTTCCTCAACTGGCGCCTGGCGCTCCTCCTGATCGGTCTCGTGGTGCTCTTCGCCCTCGTCACCGGGCTCGTCATCCACAAGACCCACACCATGCAGTGGGAGGTCGAGAGCCACCATTCCGACCTCGCCCAGCGGGCCGGCGACGCGCTCGGCAACGTCGTCTTGATCCAGAGCTTCGTCCGCCTCGGTGCCGAAGTGAGAGCACTGCAGGACGTGACCCGCCGCCTGCTCGGCGCCCAGTTCCCGGTCCTGGGCTGGTGGGCGCTCCTGACCGTCTTGACGCGGGCCGCCTCGACGGTCGCCACCCTCGCCATGTTCGCCCTCGGGGCGCTCCTCGTGCGTCGGGGCCTCACGAGCGTGGGCGAGGTGGTGACCTTCATGGGCTTCGCCACGCTCCTCATCGGCAAGCTCGAATCGGTGCTCGGCTTCGCCCGCGCGCTGTTCTTCCAGAAGCCCGCTCTCGACGAGTTCTTCGGCGTGCTCGATACGGTCGCGGCGGTGCGCGACCGGCCCGGTGCGGTCGATCTCGGCACCGCACGCGGGGCGGTCCGCTTCGAAGGCGTGCGCTTCGGCTACCGGCCGGGCAAGCCGGCGCTGCACGACCTCACGCTCGACGTGCCGGCCGGCACCCGGGTCGCGATCGTCGGCCATTCGGGCTCCGGCAAGAGCACGGCGCTGGCACTCCTGCTCCGCCTCTACGATCCCGATGCCGGGCGGATCCTGATCGACGGCCACGACATCCGCGATCTCACGCTCGATTCGCTGCGCCGCAACATCGGCGTGGTGTTCCAACACAGCACGCTCTTCCAGCGCTCGATCGCCGACAATCTCCGAATCGGCAAGCCGGACGCCAGCGACGAAGAGCTGGTGCGCGCCGCCCGGCTCGCCCAGGCGCACGACTTCATCGCCGCTCTGCCCGAGGGCTACGCCACGCTTCTGGGCGAGCGCGGGGCGCGGCTCTCGGGTGGCGAGCGTCAGCGCATCGCGATCGCTCGGGCGATCCTCAAGGACCCGCCGATCCTGCTCATGGACGAGGCCACCTCGGCCCTCGACACGCGCACCGAGGCACGGCTCCAGGAGGCCCTGCGGGCGGTCATGAAGGGCCGCACCGTGTTCGTCATCGCCCACCGTCTCTCGACCATCCGCGACGTCGACCTCGTGCTCGTGCTCGACCAGGGCCGACTGGTCGAAAAGGGTACCTACGACGAGCTCCTCGCCAAAGGGGGCAGCTTCGCGAGCCTCGTCCGCGCCCAGCTCTTCGTCGAGCCCCAGAGCACGGCCGGGTCGATGGGCGCGGCCGGGTCGATGGCGGCCGGCTGAGCCCGGCCCCGCGTCGCCGATCCCCCCCGGGGGCTTCAGGCCGCGGCCTCGACCCGATGGCCGGGCTCGGTCGGCGGCCGCGAGGGCGCGCTCTGGCCGGTGCGCAGGAAACCCATCACGGCCGGCTGCTCGTCCGGCCAGCGTGCCCAGGCCTCGAGATGCAGTCGCTCGAGCAGTTCGGGATCCTCGAGGATCGCCCGCCGCTCGGCCGCGTCGAGAGCCTCGGGGCCGAGATAAGTGGCCTTGCGCTCGAGCAGCCGGCGTTCCGCCGGGCCGAGCGGCGGCTTCGTGCGGAAGGCCCGCACGAGCCGCAGATGGAGGGCGTTGGTCGCGGGCTCCATGACCGTGCGCACGAAACGGGCGAGCGGCGGCTCGGCCGCGGCCTCGCTCGGCCGAGCGTCGAGTTCCCACATCACCGCGGGCGGCTCGGTATCCTCCCGCACGAGCAGCAGCCGATGGCGCGCCGCGGCCTCGCCCAACCGTTCGCTCGCACCGAGGAGCGCGAGCGGCACCGAGAGGACGAGCCCGGCCGTGACCGGCGAGAGCCACCAGAAGAGCAGCGGTGCCGCGTGCCAGACGGCGACCGCGGCGCCGAGGCCGATCAGGGTGGGCCAGAGGAAGGCCTTGAGAGCGAGGCCGAAGGCACTCTGCGCCGCGCTCCGTCGCTGCGGCTTCCACTCGATCGAGGTGCCGAGCAGGATCGACAGCACGAACCAGCTGTGCAGCACCATCATCACGGGCGCGAGGAGCGCCGAGAAGAGCTGCTCGAGCAGCGCCGTGAGCACGAGCCGGGGCCCGCCACCGAGGGCTCGCCGCCGCGGACCGTCGACGAGCGCCAGGAGCAGGCCCAGAAGCTTCGGCACGAACAGCAGGCCGAGGGTGATGGCGAGCAGCAGGAGCGCCTCGTCGGCGACCGAGACCGGCAGGATCGGGAAGGGCCAGCCCTCGGCGAAGTAGATCGGCTGGCGCTGGGTCAGCTCCCAGGCCTGCAGGCCCGAGAGGATCAGGAAGAGCGCCCAGAGCGGCGAGGTCACGTAGGACATGATGCCGATCGCCAGGTGCAACCGGCTGACCCAGTGCAGATGGCGGGCGATCAGCACCCGGGCGTGCTGCAGATTGCCCTGGCACCAGCGCCGGTCGCGGACGGCGAAATCCTCGATCGTCGGCGGCGGCTCCTCGTAGGAACCCTGGAGATCGTCGGCGATCCAGACCTGCCAGCCGCCGCGCCGCATGAGCGCGGCCTCGACGAAGTCGTGGCTCAGGATCGGCCCGCCGAGCGGCGCCCGGCCGGGCAGCGGCGGCAGGCCGCACAGCTCCATGAACGGGCGGACGCGGATGATCGCGTTGTGGCCCCAATAATTGCCCTCGCCCCGGGCCCAGAAGGCGAGGCCGGCGGCCGAGAGCGGCCCGTAGAGCTCGCCCGCGGTCTGCAGCACCCGGGCGAACAGGGTCCTGCCGCGCACGAGCTTGGGCGGGGCCTGGATCAGGCCGACGCCGGGATTGGCGTCCATGCGCCGGATGAGCTCGAGCATGCTCGCGCCGGTCATCAGGCTGTCGGCGTCGAGCACGATCATGTAGGCGTAGTTGGCGCCGAACCGGGTCAGGAAGTCCTCGATGTTGCCGGTCTTGCGGCCGACGTTGCGGTCGCGGCGGCGGTAGAAGATCCGGTCGGTGTCGCCGACCCGCTGGCGGAGCGCCCGCCAAGCCTCGATCTCGGCGAGCCAGACGTCGGGGTCGGTGGTGTCGGACAGGACGAAGAGGTCGCAGCGCCGGTCCTCGGGTGCGGCCCGCCTGAGGTCCTGCCACATCGCGGCGAGGCCGGCGAACACCCGCTCGGTGTCCTCGTTGTAGATCGGCATGACGATCGCGACCCGGCCGGCCGCATCGGTCGGGTCGGGAAGCTGCGGCGGAGTCGGTCCGCCGCGGGCCCAGCGCGCGGCGAGCACGGCGAAGCCCGCGGCGAGCGTCCAGAAGGACTGGGCGAGCCACAGCATGAGGACGGCGAACACCGCGAGATGGGCGAGATCGACCGCCGAGAGGCCGTTCACGCCCAGGATCTGGGCGAGGATCCAGATGCCCCAGATCGTCGTCGCGACGATCAGCACGAAGAAGGTCGCCCGCCGCCGCCGGGCGGTCCGGTCGATCCCGGGCAGGAGCCCGCGGCCGCGCGCCGCGCGGCTCGTCCCCTCGCGGGTCTCGCGCGGGATCAGCACCGGTCGCGGCAGCCAGCGGCCGCGCCGCCAGCGGAGCGCCGGGGCGAGCGACTGGCGGCGGATCGCGGCCGGCGTCGATTCCGGGGCGAGCCGGCCGTCGCCGGCCGGGCTCGCCGCCGCGCCGAGCGCCGCGCGAGCCGCTTCGAGGGCGAGCCGGATCGCCTCCTCGACGCTGTCGACCTCCCGCTCGCGGGCCAGCCGCTCGACGAGTTCCCGTGCGCTCGCCTCGGCGGTCGCCTCGTCGAGTCCTGCCGCCACGAGATAGGCCGCGGCGCGGGCGGCGGCGCGCCGCCAACGCTCGGCAATGCGGGCCTCGCGGGTTTCCCTCGCATCGGTTGTGGACGGCACCATCGACGGTCCTCGCCCGGCTCAACTCTTGTCGAGCCGAAAGATCCAGGTTTCGCTCACCGGCTTCTCACCGGCCAAGAGCACGCAGCGCAGCTCGACCGGGCCGGTGCCGGTCGGCTCCACGTCGAAGCTCACCCGCCAACCGGGGACGTGCGGATTGTCGCGGACCACGGCCGGCCCGAGCCGGGCGTTGGCGGCACCCAGCCGGGCCTTGAGCTCGGCCGCGGGCGGTGCCCCTTGGGGCCGCTCGAAGTCGATCAGCACCCGCCGGCCGGCACCACCCGCGGCCCCCACCCGGGTCGAGCGGGTCCGCCCGACCGAGGGCTCGATCGGTGAGGCGTACGACCAGACGAGGCCGTAGGCGAAACGCAACTCCTGGCCGGCGGTGACCGGCGCCTCGGGAGTCCAGAAGGCGACGATGTTGTCGCGCCGCTCGTCCTGGCTCGGCACCTCGATCAGCCGGACCGAGCCCTTGCCCCAGGTGCCGCGCGGCACCACCCACAGGTTGGGCCGGGCCTCGAAGCGCGAGTCGAGATCCTCGAAGGCGCGGAACTCGCGCACCCGTTGCAACAGGCCGAAGCCCCTGGGGTTCTCGTCGACCAGCACGGAAAGCCGCAGCTCCGCCGGGTTGGCGACCGGCCGCCAGAGCAGCTCGCCCGCGGCGGTCCACATGGCGAGCCCCTCGATATCGTGCACCTGCGGGCGCACGTCGTCTACTCCCGTGCGATCGTGGGCGCCGAACTGGAACATGCCGCTCAGCGGTGCCACGCCCACCTGTTCGACCGGGGCGCGGAAGAACAGGTTGGCATCGACGTCGATTCGGGTCTGCTCGCGGACCACGAGCTCGAAGCGGTAGGCGCCGGCCACGCTCGGGCTGTCGAGGAGCGCGTAGAGGGTCAACGGATCGAAGGGCTGCTGCGGCCGGACCAGGTAGAACTCGCGGAACGCCGGGAACTCCTCCGGCCGACCCAGGCCCGTGTTGAGCGCCAGGCCGCGGGCGCCGGCACCGGGCACCGTACCGCGCCCGACCGCCCGGAAATAGCTCGCGCCGAGAAAGGTCAGGAGCGGCTCGAAGGCGTCCGCCGCGTTGAGCGGAAAGAGGATGGAAAAGCCGGCCGTGCCCAGGTCCTCGCCCAGCCCCTGGCGGGAGGCCAGTTCGCCGAGTTCGAACAGCTCGGGCCGAGCGAGCCAGGGGCTCGCTTGGCCGTCCTCGACGAGGTTCAAGGCCACCGGCCTTCGATGGATCCAACCCGCCGGGTAGGGCTGCACGCGGTAGGCGGGCGAATCGCCCCAGATGAGCCGCTCGGGCCTGAGCCGGACCCGCCGCCAGGCCTCGGCTCCGAGCCCGGCCTGCCAATCGGGCACCTCGCGCGGCGCGACATAGGGTTTTGCGGCGAGCTCGCGGGTCCGCTCGATCAGCCGCTCGAAGGAAAAGGGCTGCCCGCCGGAGCCTTGGCTCGGTGCTTGGGCGAGCAGGGTGCGCGCCCGGGCCGTGGCCGCGGCGACCGCGAGCAGGACCGCGACCGCGCGCCGGGTCGTGCGAACCTCAGCCATGCCGTCCTTCGACGCCCCTCCCGCGCGGGCGGCGCGCCGGCGCGCGCCCCGGCCCGCAAGCCGACGCGGCTCCGCCGCGAGCCGCACCCCGGGTCGACCGGGCCCGTACCGGGTGATATGGCCCCGCCCGCCGCATAGCAGAAGAGGTCGCCCGCGTGATGCGCCGTCCGCGCAACAGCGCCCGGTCGCTCGTCAGAAGCGACAGCGGCCGGTGAGGTCCAGATTGGGCGGGCCGTCGAGCCGCAACGCGTCCAACACCATCCGGGCCGAAGCGAGGTCGACGCAGCGCAGCACGAAGCGCGGTTTCTGGTCCCGGTCCATGGTGATCGAGACGACGTGCTCCGCACCCGCGGTCTTGTCGACCACCACCGTCGCGATCCGGTTGCGATCGATCTGCAGGAGCACGCCGCCGGCCTTGGTCGGCTCGACCGCCTGCTGGAGCAGCACCACGTCCGGCGCGGCCCGGGCCGCGGGCGAGAGCGCCGCGATCGACAGGGCCAGGAGCGGCAGGGCGAGGAGCGCGCCGCGCATGCGTCCTCCGCGGATGGCGTGACGGCCGCGAGACTGGCAGAAACGGCGCCGCGATCAAGCGGGAGGCGAGCGTGAGCGTCACCATCGAACCCGCGGGCGGGATCGAGGGCGAGGCCGTCCAGCGGGCGATCCTGCGCAACCGACGCGGCCTCGAGGCGGCCGTGCTGTCCTTCGGGGCGACCCTCCAATGGCTGCGACTGCCGGGGCCCGACGGTCGGCCGGTCGACCTCGTGCTGGGCTTCGACCGGGTCGAGGACTATGCCCGGCTACCGGGCTCGGTCGGCGCCACCGTCGGCCGTTTCGCCAACCGCATCGCCCGGGGGCGCTTCGTCCTCGACGGCCGCAGCGTCGAGCTGCCCCGCAACCAAGAGGGCCGCCACCATCTCCACGGCGGGCCGCGCGGCTTCGGCCTCAGACCCTGGTCGCTCGAGGCCGAACCGGAAGCCGACGCCGTCGTGCTGCGCCTGGTCTCGCCGGACGGCGATTCCGGCTATCCGGGCCGGCTCGAGGCCACCTGCCGCTACGCGCTCGGGGCGGACGACGTGCTCGAGATCGAGATGCGGGCCACGGCGGACGCACCCACCCCCGTGAACCTCGTCAACCACAGCTACTGGAACCTCGCCGGCGGCGGCACCATCGACGGTCACCTCCTGCAGCTCCACGCCGACCGGGTGCTCGAGACCGATGCCGACACCGTGCCCACCGGGCGGATCCTCGGGGTCGAGGGCACCGATCTCGACTATCGCCGCCCGCGCCGGCTCGACGATCGCGGTCCGCCGCGGCTCGACCACTGCTTCTTGGTCCCGGGCGAGGGGCTGCGGCCGGTGGCCCGGCTCGAGGATCCCGCGAGCGGTCGGGTCCTCGAGCTCGAGGCGGATCAGCCGGGGGTGCAGGTCTACAGCGCCTTCAAGCTCGACGTACCGGGTCGCGGCGGTGTCCGCTACGGGCCCCGGGCCGGCCTCTGCCTCGAGACCGAGGCGCTGCCCGACGCGCCGAACCATCCGCACTTTCCGAGCGCGATCCTGCGCCCGGGCGAGACCTACCGGCACCGGATGGTGTGCCGGATCCGCCGGGCCTGACGCATCGCCGGTCGGCGCCTCGCGGGCTTGTCTCGCCCGTCGGGCCGTGCTCCTTGGGCGCGCGTTCGCGAGGGGAGGGTCGCACGATGAAGCTCTTGCGCTGGGGGCCGCCGGGCGAGGAGCGGCCGGGCATCCTGGACGGCGAGGGGCGGATCCGCGACCTCTCGGGCGTGGTCCGCGACATCGACGGCAAGGCGATCTCGCCCGAGGGCCTCGCCAGGATCCGCGCCTACGATCCGACGACGCTGCCGCTCGTCACCGGCAGTCCGCGGATCGGCCCCTGCGTGGCCGGGGTCGGCAAGTTCATGTGCATCGGCCTCAACTATTCCGACCACGCCGCCGAGACCGGTGCCAAGGTGCCGCCCGAGCCCGTACTCTTCCTCAAGGCGACCAGTGCCATCTCCGGTCCCTACGACAATGTCCGGATCCCGCGCGGCTCGAAGAAGACCGACTGGGAGGTCGAGCTCGGCGTGGTGATCGGCAAGGCCGGCCGCTACATCCCCGAATCGGAAGCCATGGACCACGTCGCCGGCTATTGCGTGGTCAACGACGTTTCCGAGCGCGACTGGCAGGCCAACCGCTCGGGTACCTGGACCAAGGGCAAGTCCTCCGACACCTTCGGCCCCATCGGGCCCTGGCTCGTCACCAAGGACGAGGTTCCCGATCCGCAGAACCTCGCGATGTGGCTCGAGGTCGACGGCCATCGCTACCAGAACGGCAGCACCCGGACGATGGTCTACGGGGTGCGCTTCCTGGTGCACTACCTCTCCGAGTTCTTCACGCTCCAGCCGGGCGACATCATCTCGACCGGCACCCCGCCGGGCGTCGGCCTCGGGATCAAGCCCGAGCCGGTCTTCCTCAAGCCCGGCAACCGCATGCGCCTCGGCATCGAGGGCCTGGGCGTCCAGGAGCAGCTCTGCGTCCAGGACTGAGGACGCGCGCCCGCTCCGCTCGAGCTCGGCCGCGGCGGCTCAGGAGGGCGGCCGCGGCACGAGGTAGAGCTCGACGCGCTCGCCCGCGCCCGCCGCCCGCACCGAGAGCCCGCCCGGCGGCACGCCCAGTTCGGCCACGAGCCGCGCCACCCGGCGCGCCCGCTCGAGGGCCAGTGCGGGCGAGGCGCCGTGCCCTACGACCTCGAGCGCGGCTCCCTGCCGTCGGGCGAGCTCGAGCACCCGCTCGAGCTCGGCCAGGGCCGCGGTCGGCAGCGTGCCGGCCGGCGAAGGCGGCGGCAACGAGGTGGCCGGCGGCTCGCGGACCGGCGCGGCGGCTGCGCGACCGGCGGGCGGGGGCGCGACCTCGGGCCTCGCGACCGGCGGCCGGGCCGGGCCGACGGCCGGCCCGACCGCCGCGGCCGGACCCGGAGCCGGTGCCGTCGCCCTGGGCGGAGCCGGCGGCGCGGCCGGTGCAGGCGATGCTGCGGCCGGGGCAGGGGCGGCCACGGCACTCGGCACGGCGGGTCGCGGAACGGTGGTCTCGGCCGGGGCCGCCGAGGGCATGTCTGGCACCGCCGGGGCGCCGGGTGCCGCCGTCTCGGGTGCGGCCGGCGCTTCCGGCGCCCGCTCGGGCCGGCCGACCGCGAGCCGTCCGCCCAGATGGCCGAGGAAGCGGTCGAGCGCCGGATCGTCCGGTGTGGGGCGGGTCCGCTCGCCACCGCCCGCGGGCCCGCCCGGCGGCTCGTCGGCGGCGATCTCGATCGCCGGCCCGCCCGGCTGGCGGCGCACCAGCTGACGCAGGAAGCTGTTGAGGCTGCCGTCGTCGCTCTCGCTGCGGACCCGCTCGGCGACGATCGCCGCCTCCGGGTTGGGCGGGCGGGTGGCGGCCGGGGCCGGCGGGGAAGGCGGCCGGATCGGCTCGAGCAGCCAGGCCGGTGGCGGCAGCGCGCCCTTGCCGGTGCGCGTGCGCAAGGCCTGGGCCTCGCCCCAGGCGGCGAGCCCCTCGCCGCGGACCGTCTCGGCCATCGCCGTCCGTTCGGCCGCGGGTCGAAGGCGCGGTCGGTCCGGCACCTCGTGGAGCGAGGGCGTGCCGGGCGGCGCGGCACAGCCGGCCAGCGCCAGCGCCAGAACCACGGCGACGGACCGTGCTCGCGGCCGTCCTCCGTGAATGCGGCCCGCGGCCGCGTCGGCATTGGCGACGGCCGAGGCTTCGTCTACCAGTCGCATCGGCGGGTCGCCCGAAGGGTGACAAGCGACGGGCCGGCGCGGGCCGGGCCGAGCGCGCGGCGGATCATAGGGGATCGACGGATGGCGAAGCAATCGGCGGCCGAGAGCGCGCCGCGCACCGAGGAGATGGTCGCGATCATGAGCGAGATCGCGGCCAAGAGCCGCGCGCTCGTCGAGGACTTCCTCTCCCGCCAGAACCTGCTCGAGCCGCAGAACGCCGCCGTCAACCCGAACGCGATCGGCTCGGCTTTCCTCGAGCTCACCCGGCAGCTCATGACCAACCCCTTCGAGCTCGCCCAGGCGCAGTTCGAGCTCTGGCAGGACTATCTGCGCCTCTGGCATGGCACCACCCAGCGTCTGCTCGGCCAGGAGGTCGAGCCGGTGATCGTGCCCGAGCGCGGCGACCGCCGCTTCAAGGACCCGGCCTGGAGCGACAACGTCCTCTTCGATTTCGTCAAGCAATCCTATCTCCTCGCCTCGCGCTTCCTCACCCAGACGGTGAGCGAGACCCAGGGGCTCGACCCCAAGACCCGCCAGAAGGTCGAGTTCTACACCCGCCAGTTCGTCGACGCTCTGGCGCCCACGAACTTCGTGATGACCAACCCGGAGGTCCTGCGGGCGACGCTCGAGACCCGAGGCGAGAACCTGCTCCGCGGCCTCAAGAACATGCTCGAGGATCTGGAGCGCGGGCGCGGCCGCCTCGCCATCAAGATGACCGACTACGACGCCTTCGAGGTCGGCCGCAACATCGCCACCACCCCGGGCAAGGTGATCTACCAGAACGAGCTCATGCAGCTCATCCAATACGACCCGGCGACCGCCGAGGTCTACAAGAAACCGCTGTTGATCGTGCCGCCCTGGATCAACAAGTTCTACATCCTCGACCTCCAACCGCAGAACAGTTTCATCAAGTTCTGCGTCGACCAGGGCTTCACGACCTTCGTGATCTCCTGGGTCAACCCGGACGAGCGGCTGGCCCACAAGAGCTTCGAGAACTATCTCCTCGAGGGGCCGATCGCCGCCATGGACGCCATCGGCAAGGCGACCGGCGAGAAGGAGCTGACCGCCATCGGCTACTGCCTGGGCGGCACGCTCATGGCGAGCACGCTCGCCTGGATGAAGGCCAAGAAGGACCGTCGGGTCGCCGCGATCACCTTCTTCACGACCCTCGTCGACTTCAAGGAGCCGGGCGAGCTCGGCGTCTTCATCGACGAGGAGCAGCTCGCCGCCCTCGAGGAGATCATGGCGCGTCGCGGCTATCTCGACGGCGCCGAGATGGCGACCACCTTCAACCTGCTGCGCGCCAACGACCTGATCTGGTCGTTCGTGGTCAACAACTACCTCATGGGGAAGGAGCCCTTCCCGTTCGACCTACTCTATTGGAACTCCGACAGCACCCGCATGCCGGCGGCGATGCACAGCTACTATCTGCGCAAGTTCTACCACGAGAACAAGCTCGTGGAGCCGGGTGGACTGTGCATGGCCGGCGTGCCGATCGATCTGCGCACCATCGACACGCCGGCCTACATCGTGGCGACCCGCGAGGACCACATCGCGCCCTGGAAGAGCACCTACGCGGCGACCCAGCTCTACAGGGGCGAGAAGCGTTTCGTGCTCGCCGGCTCCGGCCACATCGCCGGCATCGTCAACCCGCCGGCTTCGGGGAAGTACGGCTATTGGACCAACGACGCGCTGCCGCCCGATCCCGAGGCCTGGCTCGCCGGTGCGACCCAGCACAAGGGCTCCTGGTGGCCGGACTGGGCGGCCTGGAACGCCGCTCGTTCGGGGCCCAAGGTGCCGGCCCGTCGGCCGGGCGAGGGCGAGCTCCCGGTGATCGAGGACGCCCCCGGCTCCTACGTCAAGGTCCGGGCGGTCTGAGCGGCGAGCGCAGCGGCCGGGCTGCCGACCGCCTCAATCGCGCCAGCCATAGGCGACCTCCTTGAGGCGCACACCGCCCAGGAGCGAGCTGCCCTCGCCCACGGGCTCGAGCCCGAGATGCTCGTAGAAGGCGCGCGCCGGCCCGTTCGCGGCCAGCACCCAGACCACGAGGTCGGGCAAGCCGGCCACCGCGAGGGCGTAATGCACGGCATCGAACAGAGCCCGTCCGGCGCCCCGACCCTGGGCCGAGCGCAGCACGTAGAGCAGGTGCAGCTCGCCCGAGAACGCCTGGTGCGACCGGCAGCGCCCACCGCTCGCGAGCCCCACGATCTGGCCGCCGATCACCGCGAGGAAGGTGGCGCTCGGCCCGGCCAGCGTCCGCCGCCACAGCCTTTCGTGGCCGGCATAGGACAGCGCCGCCAGGTGGCTCTCCGGCAGCATGCCGCGATAGGTCTCGCGCCAACTGTCCACCTGCACGCGGGCGAGGGCCGCGGCGTCGCTCGGCCGCGCCCGCCGGATCGTCACCTCGCGGACACCCGCCAACTCCGGGCCCAAACCGCTCGCTCCCCTGCCGTCCTCTGAGCCGAGCAGAACAAAGTCGCGGCCCGCGGTCAACCGTCGAGAAGGGCCCTCAGGGCGGGCTCGCGGCCCGACAGTCGACCCAGCCGCCGCTCTCGGCGGAGCGCAGCGCCGCCTCGATCATCGCGAGCCCCCGCACGCCGTCCTCGACGGTCGGCAACGTGCCTTCGGGCGGCGGCGGGGCGAGTCCGCGCCGGGCGAGGATGGCGAGCGCCGCGTCCCGGTAGAGATTGGCGAACGCCTCCTGATAACCCTCGGGATGGCCGAGTTCGGTGCGCACGAGCCGGGCCGCTTCGGGCGCGAGGCCCGTCCGCCGGCGGGTGAGGATCTGCTCGAAGCCGCCGAGCCTTCGATGGCGCAGCTCGTTCGGGCACTCCTGGTGCCATTCGAGTCCGCCCTCGCTGCCGAAGATCCGAAACGACAGGCCGTGCTCCGCACCGGCCGCCGCCTCGGTCACCCAGAGCGTGCCGACCGCCCCGCCCGACCAGCGGCAGAGCAGGCAAGCCGTGTCGTCGACCCGCCGCCCGGGGACGGTCGCACGCACGTCGGCCGCCACCGCCTCGAGCTCTAGGCCGCTCACGAAGGCGCCCAGATGGTGGGCGTGCGTGCCGATGTCGCCGAGCACGAGCGAGGGCCCGCAGCGGGCCGGCTCGAAGCGCCAGGTGCGCCCCTCGGGCGTGGCTTCGACGAGGGTGGCGTTGTGGCCCTGGACATAGGTGAGGTGGATCTGGCGCACCGCCCCGATCGCGCCCGCCCGCACCATGGCCCGGGCCTGGTGGACCATCGGATAGGCGGCGTAATTGTGCGTCAGCACGAACAGCCGCCCGGTCCGCCGCACCGTCCGGGCGAGCGCCTGGCCCTCGGCGAGCGAAGCGGCGAGCGGCTTGTCGCAGATCACGTCGAGCCCGGCCTCGAGGCATACCTTGGCCTGGGGTGCGTGGTCGGCGTTCGGGCTCATGATCGCCACGACCTCGATGCCGTCCGGCCGGGCCCGCTCGGCCGCCACCATGGCCGGCACGTCCGGGTAGCAGCGCGCGGGATCGAGGCCGAGGCCCACCCCCACCCGTCGGCCGGTCTCGGGGTCGGAAGAGAGCACGCCCGCACGAGGCTCGAACAGATCGTCGAGCCGCGCCGCGGCGCGGTGCACGGGCCCGATGAAGCCCCGGCTACCACCCACGAGGCCGAGCCGCAGCCGCCGGCCGAGGGCCGCCAGCACAGGGTTCATGTCCGCCTCCCTGCGACACGAACACCGGGAGCCTAGGCTCCACCCCGCCGGTCGTCGAGCGGGCGGCTCAGCCGCGATCGGCCAAGAGGCCCAAGAGCGCCTGCAGAGCCCGTCGGGCGAGGCGGACCGTCGGCAGGAGCACCTGGAGGACGAGCTCGACCACGAGCGCCGCCGCGGCGAGAGAGCCCAGGAGCAGCGGAACGGCCTCCACCGGGCGCAGCTCGAGGACCCATTCGAGCCCGCCATGAGCGACGCCCAGGGCGGCCGCCACCGCGCGGGCGAGGCCGGGTCGCCCGATCGCGAGGCTGGCCACGAGGACGAGCCCGACGAGCGAGGGTGCCGTGAGGGCACCCGCGAAGCCCGCGAGGAAGTCGAGCAGGGCGGCGTCTGCCGACATGCCGCGGATATGGCGAGCCGGCGGCGTCGGGAGAAGGGCTCCGGTCACGGTCGCCGTGCCGTCATCGGGCGGTCGCCTGACCGTCGAGCGACGGTCCTAGCATCGCGCGCCAGTTGCAACGGGCCCGCTCGGGGCCCGGCCGGCGGCAGGAGGTGGCATGTCGGTCGTCACGCGCCTGGGCCCGCTCGAGGCGCGCCTCGTCCGAGACCGCGTCGAGCTCTCGGCGGCCCAGGAGCTACGCTATCGTGTCTTCTTCGAAGAGCAGGGGGCGGTCGCCGACCCGGCCACCCGCCGGTCCCGCCGCGACGTCGACCCGTTCGACGCGGTGGCCGACCATCTCGTGGTCCTCGACCTCGAGCGGTCGACCCCGCGGCGACCGACGGTGGTGGGCTGTTATCGCCTACTGCGCGAGAGCGTGGCACTCGTCCGCGGCGGGTTCTATTCCGCCGCGGAATACGACCTCGCGCCGCTCCTGGCCCGGCCCGGGGAGGCCGGCCGGCGCGGCGAGCTCCTCGAGCTCGGCCGCTCCTGCGTCGATCCCGCCTACCGCAACGGCACCGTGGTCCAGCTCCTCTGGCGGGCGATCGCCGCCTATCTCGAGGCCCACGGCTGCGGCCTGTTGTTCGGGTGCGCGAGCCTGCCGGGTACCGACGTGGCGGCGGTGGCGGCCCAGATCCGCTGGCTGCACGAGCGCCATCTCGCGCCGCTGGCCCTGCGGCCGGTGGCGCTCGCCGCCCGGCGGGTGGCGCACGAGCCCTTCGCCGCCGAGGGCTACGATCCGCAGGCCGCGTTCCGGGCGCTGCCGCCGCTCCTCAAGGGCTATCTGCGGCTCGGCGCCATGATCGGCGAGGGTGCGGTGCTGGACGAGGCCTTCAACACGATCGACCTCTGCATCGTGTTGCCGCGCGAGCGGATCGACGCCCGCTACCGTCGCCGCTACGCGGCGGCGGGCGAGATGGCGGTGGCGGAGCCGGCGTGAGCCCGGCACGCGCTCGAGCCCTCGCTCGGCTCGCGGGCTTCGCGCTCCTCACCGGCGGTCTCCTCCTGCTCTGGCCGCTCGGCCGGCTCCTCGGTTCCCGGGTGCTGCGGCGGATGCGCCGGGCCTGGTGCCGCGGTGTGTGCGGCCTGCTCGGCATCCGCCTCGTGGTCGAAGGGGATCCCTTCCGCGCCTGCCCGACGCTCCTCGTACCCAACCACGTCTCCTATCTCGACATCCCGGTCCTGGGCTCGGTGGTCGACGCGACGTTCGTGGCCAAGGCCGAGGTCGAGGACTGGCCTCTCCTGGGTCTGCTCGCTCGGCTCGGCGGGACGATGTTCGTGCGCCGGCACTGGCGCGAGGCCAAGCGGCAGCGGGATGCCCTCGCGGCCCGGATGGCGACCGGGGAGTCCTTCGTCCTGTTCGCCGAGGGGACGAGTTCAGCGGGGCTGGACGTGCTGCCGCTCAAGACCTCGCTGCTCTCGGTGGCCGAGCCCGCGGTGCTCGAGCGGCCGGTCGCGGTCCAGCCCGTGCTGCTGGCCTGGCGGCGGCTCGCGAGCGGCGAGCCGATCGACGAGACCAACGCCGACCTCTATGCCTGGTGGGGCGATGCGGCGCTTCTGCCTCATCTCTGGCGCGTGCTGCACCTCGAGGGCGTCGAGGTCGTCGTCCGGCTCGGCGAGCCCGTGCTCTCCTGGTCGGTGTCGAGCCGCAAGATCCTCGGGGCCGAGCTGCGCGCCCGGCTGCGGGCCGGCCTCGCCGAGGCCCGGGCCGCCCTGGAATCGGCCGAGAGACGGGCCGTGGCGCTCGCCTGAGCGTCTTCCGACGGGACACCGCGGCGGTACCCGAAGGTCGATCGGCCGTCGGTCCCCGGCGATCGCCGCGAACGATCGCGGATCAGCCGGTTCGACCGCGCGCCGGGAGACGATCCGCGAAACCGCGCCGCGGATGCGAGCCGTACGGGTGAGGCCGGCCACGGATCGAAAAGAAGCGGCCGGAAAAAGAAAGGAGGCCGAAGCCTCCTTGTCAGATCGGACCTGCGTGTGCGGGCTTACGCCTCTTTATGAAGAAGAGTTTACCGAACCGCGAGCATCCGGCAAGAGGCGAAAACCGCGAATCTCAGAGCCGTTTTTCAACTATCAGTTTCTTGATCTCGGCGATCGCCTTGGCCGGATTGAGGCCCTTGGGACAGGTGTTCGTGCAGTTCAGGATCGTGTGGCAGCGATAGAGCTTGAACGGATCCTCGAGCTCCTCGAGCCGTTCGGCGGTCGCCTCGTCGCGCGAGTCGGCGAGCCAGCGGTAGGCCTGGAGCAGTGCCGCGGGCCCGAGATAGCGGTCTCCGTTCCACCAATAGGAAGGACAGGCCGTGGAGCAGCAGGCGCAGAGGATGCATTCGTAGAGCCCGTCCAGCCGCTCCCGTTCGGCCGGACTCTGCCGCCGCTCCTTGGCGGGTGCGGGGGTGTAGGTCTTGAGCCAGGGTTCGATCGACTCGTACTGCGCCCAGAAGGTCGAGAAATCGACCACCAGGTCCTTGATCACCTGCATGTGCGGCAGCGGGTAGATCTTGATCGTGCCCGACACCTCCTCGATCGGCTTGGTGCAGGCGAGCGTGTTGTGGCCGTCGATGTTCATCGCACAGCTGCCGCAGATCCCCTCGCGGCAGGAGCGACGGAAGGTGAGCGTGCTGTCGACCTCGGTCTTGATCTTGATCAGGGCGTCCAGGACCATAGGACCGCAGTCGGCCAGATCGATCGTGAAGGTGTCGAGTCGCGGTGGCTCGCCGGGCACCCCGCTCCAGCGGTAGACGGCGATCTCCTTGGGCCGTTTGGCGCCGGCCGGTGCCGGGTGCCGGTGGCCGGGCCGTACGCGGCTGTTGGCGGGAAGGGCGAGCTGGACCATCGACGACCTCGCTGCGGTCGGTGCCTCAATAGACCCGCTTGGTGGGCGGTACGGGCTCGACCTCGTTGCTGAGCGTGAAGAGATGCACTGGCCGCGTGTCGAGCCGCGGCCGATGCCGCTCGTCGACCCAGCACAGCGTGTGCTTGAGCCAGTTGACGTCGTCGCGCTCGGGATAGTCCTCGCGCGCGTGCGCACCCCGGCTCTCGGTCCGGAAAGCGGCGGAATGCATGGTCGCCACCGCCTGCATCATGAGGTTGTCGAGTTCGAGCGCTTCGATCAAGTCGGTATTCCAGACCAACGAACGGTCGGTGACCTTGAGGTCCTGGAGGCTCTGGGCGATCTCCTCGAGCTTGCGGCAGCCGGCCTCGAGGGTGGGGGCGTCGCGGAACACCGCGGCGTGCCGCTGCATGGTGCGCTGCATCCTGGTCCGGATCGTCCCGACGGTGAGGCTGCCGGAGGCGTGGCGGATCCGGTCGAGCCGGTCGAGCGCCGCCTCGCCCGCGCCTTTGGGCAGAGGCCGCGCCGGGCTGCCGGGCCGGACGAGCTCGGCCGCCCGATGGGCCGCCGAGCGGCCGAACACCACGAGATCGGTGAGGGAGTTGCCACCCAGCCGGTTGGCGCCGTGGACCGAGGCGCAGGCCGCCTCGCCGACCGCCATGAGGCCGGGCACGGTCGCGTCCGGATCGCCGTCCTTGGGCCTCACCACCTCGGCCCGCCAGTTGGTCGGGATCCCGCCCATGTTGTAGTGGCAGGTCGGCACGACCGGGATCGGCTGGCGGGTGACGTCGACGCCCGCGAAGATCCGCGCGGTCTCGGAGATGCCGGGCAGCCGCTCCTTGAGCACCTTGGGATCGAGATGCTCGAGGTGCAGCTCGATATAGTCCTTGTTGGGTCCGCAGCCGCGACCCTCGTTGATCTCGATCGTCATGGCGCGCGAGACGACGTCGCGCGAGGCGAGGTCTTTGGCGGTCGGGGCGTAGCGCTCCATGAAGCGCTCGCCGAGGCCGTTGGTGAGATAGCCGCCCTCGCCGCGGGCGCCCTCGGTGATCAGGCAGCCGGCGCCGTAGATGCCCGAGGGGTGGAACTGGACGAACTCCATGTCCTGCAGCGGCAGGCCGGCGCGCAGGACCATCGCGTTGCCGTCGCCCGTGCAGGTGTGCGCGCTCGTGCAGGAGAAGTAGAGCCGGCCGTAGCCGCCGGTGGCGAGGCAGGTGAGGTGGGAGGCGAAGCGGTGGATCGAGCCGTCCTCGATCCGCATCGCGATCACCCCGGCGCAGGCCCCCTCCTCGTCCATGATCAGGTCGAGGGCGAAATACTCGTTGAAGAACTCGACCTTGTGCTTGAGCGCCTGCTGGAACAGCGTGTGCAGGAGGACGTGGCCGGTCCGGTCGGCGGCCGCGCAGGTCCGATAGGCCTGCTGCTTGCCGTAGTGGATCGACTGACCGCCGAAGGCGCGCTGGTAGATCCGGCCGTCGGGGGTGCGGGAGAACGGCACGCCGTAATGCTCGAGCTCGTAGACCGCGGCGGGCGCGTTCTTGGTCATGTACTCGATCGAGTCCTGGTCGCCGAGCCAGTCCGACCCCTTGACGGTGTCGTACATGTGGAAGCGCCAGTCGTCCTCGATGATGTTGGCGAGCGCGGCGTTGATGCCGCCCTGGGCCGCGACCGTGTGCGAGCGGGTGGGGTAGACCTTCGAGATGCAGGCGACCTTGAGGCCGGCCTCGACCATCCCGACGGCGGCCCTGAGCCCGGAACCGCCGGCGCCGACGACGACGCAGTCGTAGGCGTGGTCGGTGATCGGATAGGCGCGCGGCATCGGATCAGCTCCCGAGCGAGACCACGAGGATCGCCAACAGGCAGGAAACGGCGAGCGCCACCGTGAGGAGATCGAGGCCGATCCGCGCCGCGAGCCCGAGCGCCCGATCGTGGACATAGTCCTCGAGCACCACCTGGATGCCGAGTCGGGCATGCCAGAACAGCGAGACGACCAAGAGCACCATCATGGTGCCGTTGAACAGTCCGCCGAGCCAGGCGCGGACCTCCTCGTAGTCGGCACCCGAAAGCGATACGGCCGAGACCACGAACCAGACCACGAGCGGCAGGTTGGCGATCGCCGTGAGGCGCTGGCGCCACCAGTGCTCGGCGCCGCTGCGGGCCGACCCGCCCGCCTTGATCCGGCCGATGCCGGTGCGACCGGAGGCGATCATCGGGACCCTCCGCCGAAAGCCAGGATCGCGATCCAGAGCAGGACCGTCGCCACGGCTGCGAAGCCCAGGACGAGGAGCCCCGAGCGGTACGCCTCCTCCTTGCCCAGGCCGATGCCGAGGTCCCAGACGAGATGCCGCACCCCGTTCGCCATGTGGTAGAAAACGGCGAGCGTGAAGGCGAACAGCACGAACCCGCCGAGCGGATTGTCGATCGCGGCGCGGACCAGGGCGAAGGCCTCGGGGCCGCGTGCGAGCGCGGTCAGCCACCATGTGAGCAGCAAGAGACCCGCGGCCAGCACGAGACCCGTGGCGCGGTGCAGGATCGAGAGCGCCATGGTGAGGTGCCAGCGGTAGATCTGCAGATGGGGCGAGAGCGGACGCTCGAGGTCGGCCATTCCGATCTCCCGGGGCGGGCGGCGCGCTGCGCCGCACCATCGTGGCTCGGGCTGATAGCAGCCGGGCTCGGGCCCTGTCCATGCGACCGCGCTGCGGCCCGTGCGGGCGCGCCGGCGCGGACCAGCCCCGCGTGACATTCCACGGCGTCACCCTGCGGCCAGCGCGGGCCCGCGCGCTTCCGTCGCCGGCTCGAGACCGAGTTGCGCGCCGGCGCAACCCCCCCGGCCGCGGAGCCGTGAAGAACGCCGGGATCGAGATCGCGGCGAGGGATGTGCGCACCGCTCGCCATCGCCGGGCGCACCGGTCGGCTGCACCGCGCTCGGGCGCGGCGCCGCATCGGCGCGGCACCTGCTGCACATCCTTCGCAGGCCACACGGCTCCCGGGCCTGTCGTCCTTTCTCTCACGCGACTGGTCCCCGCTCGCCGCTCCACACGGCGGCGGCAGGCCGCGCGGTGCGCGGGATCCCGCGGGACGCGCGGTCCCCGTGGGCAGGGGCTGGCAGCGAGTGCCGGGTGCGAACGGCACGGTCGGCTCCCGGCGTTCGCGCATGCGTGGGGTGGCGGGTCGGGTCGCCCGTCGACCGACCCGGTCGCCGGCCGCGGTCCGGACGAGCGCGCGGGGGGGACTGCGCCGGCCCTACTCGCCGACCCGGGCCCGCTGCCCGGCCGCTCGCGGTGGCTGCCCCTCGCAGCCGCCGATCCGGGCCTCCGTGCGGCCCGCTCCTCGGATCGCGAGCGGTCGGCTTTCACTCCGCCGGAGAGCGGGTCCGGGTCGATCGAGGTTCGCTCTCGCCCGGGCTCGAGGCGTCCGCGAGGAACGGTGCGCCGCCTGCCCACCGGGCGGCTACCGACAGTCGGAGCCGGGCCCGTGGTTCGGGGCGCTCCTCGCCGACCGGTGTACCGGAACCGCGGCCTCGGCCAGGGGCGGCGCGGAGCCGTCGACCCGGACAGTCGGAGCCGGGCCCGTGGTTCGGGGCGCTCCTCGCCGACCGGTGTACCGGAACCGCGGCCTCGGCCAGGGGCGGCGCGGAGCCGTCGACCCGGACAGTCGGAGCCGGGCCCGTGGTTCGGGGCGCTCCTCGCCGACCGGTGCACCGGAACCGTGGCCTCGGCCACGGGCGGCGCGGAGCCGTCGACCCACTCGAAAGGCCCCCGGGCGCGGTTCTCGACCCTGCCGGCGGGCGGCGAGCCGACAACGGGCGCGGCGGGACCAGGGTTTCCTCCCGATCCCGGGCGCATCGGCCGGCTCTCTCGGTACGCCCGCTGCCGGTCGGCCGGCATCGGACGGTTCCTCGGAGAGCGGTCCGCGCGGCGCCGCCGCCTCGCTGCGGGCGCCGCCGATTGGCCGACCGAAATCCGCCGGTGGCCGCGCCCGGCCCGCCGGAACGTACCGGCCCGCTTCGCTCGCCCGCTGCGACGCCGATCGCCCTCGCGGTGGCGCCGATCGGGTTCGGCTCGCCTGCGGGCGGTCCGCGCGGACCCCCCGGCGGTTCGCCGGGCGGGGCTCGACGGTGGCCCCGGTGGTGAGCCGGGTCCGGGCCGAGGATCGGCGGCGGACACCGACGGCCGACGCTCGCCGGTAGGGAGCCCGGCCGGGGCAGCGGGCGGGCCGGGTCGCGAACCCGGGCCGAAGGCCGCGGCCGGCGTTCGTCTCCGGGCCGATCCGGCTCGCCGTCGGCGCGGCTCCTCGCGGTGGAGAAACGGCCGTTCGCGGATGTCGACGGTCTTTCGGGGCCGCCGTCTCCCGTTCCGCAGCCTCGGCGATCGAGGCACGAGTCGAATTCCTCGTCTGGGCGCTCCGCTCCCGTCCGATCGAGACGCCCGCAGTTCGAAGAGGAGCCCTTCCCTTCGAAGCTCCGCCGTTTCTCGGGCGGGCCTTCGGCTCCGGGCCCGCACCTCCGATCGCCTCGCCCAGGCGACTTCCGGAGCGCCCGGTCGACCGGTCGCGATCTCGAGTCGATCGCCATGGCGAGCCAGGCCGACGTCGGAGACCGACGGAGCGCCCGGTCGACCGGGCGCGACCGCCGCGCTTCGCCCACGGGATCGAGCCTCGGAGCCGCACCTGTCGAACCGAGCCTTCGCCGAACGCCCGAAACGACCGGAAGAGCGAGCGGCCCGTGCCGTCGCCGTGGGCGTCGCGACCGGTCGGCCGTCTCTCGCCACCGGGCCGGCGCGCTCACGGGCCCTCTCCGGCCGCATCCGGGCGCTCTTCCGACCCCTGCAGCCGATCCCGGTCCGCATCGCGTGCCCTGTCGACCGGCGGCGCACCGGTGGGCGCGGTCAGGAGCACTGCCCGTCCGCGGGCGCCGCTCGCGGCGAGCGCCGCTTCGAAGGCCTCGAGGAACGCCGCTCGCTCGCCGCCGGGCAGCTCGGGTAGTCCCGCGATCGCGAGCTCGACGCCCCGCCTCGACCAGGCGAGCTCGAGCCGCACGCGGCCGAGCTCGGGCAGCTCGAGCACGAAGACGCTCCGCCCGACCTCGGGCTCTTCGCCGGCCCGACCCCGGCTTTCCCGCCGAGCCCGCCCGTCCTCTTCGTCGACCCGCTCGACCGCGAGACCGAGCGACCGGCCGAACCGTCGGACCCCCTCCTCCACGAGAGGTGCCGCCGGCTCGGCCACAGCTCGGGCCGAGGTGACCGGGGCGCCCTCGAGCGGGGCAGGCGGACCGCGCGGCTCGGCCCGCGGGCCGGGGCCGGGCTCGGCGGCACGTGCCGGCCGCTCCGCGGACAGGGCGACCCTGTCCGCCGGCTGGGTCCGCGGTGCGGCTCCCGATTCGACCGCCTCCGCGCGTCGCGGTTCGACGACCGTCGGTGGCCGCTCCCAGGCGATCCGCAGCCGGGCACCGGGGGGCAGATGGAGTCGGGGGCCGCGCAACAGGATCGCGAGTCCGTCGGCCTCGGCGAGGAGCCCGTCCGGCCCGGCGGAGCCCAGGACAGTCGCGAGCCGTTCGCCCTCGAGCCAGGGGCCGCCCGGGGCGGGGGCCGGGACGGAGGGCGTCCCGCTGCCGGGCGCGACCGGAACGGGCAGGACGCGGGCGATGCCCCGTAGCGCCGGGCCGGTGAGCCCGTCACCTCCGGGCCGGTGCGGCCGCACCAGCGCCTCGAGCAGCAGACCCGCAGGGACGACCTCTCCCCCCGGGCGGGCGGCCGGCGCCGGCGGGCTCGCCGCCGCGGGCTTCGGCGGCGGTCGGGGTGGGGGCTCCCGCGCGGCGGCCCGATCGCCGGCGAGGGTGCCGGAAACGCGGGCTCCGACCGCGGGGGCGGGCGCGATGCCGAGGACGGGCGCCACCTCGGGCATGAAATGCTCCGGGACGGTTTGTCCTGCAGCGGAGCCTCGCACGAAAAGGTTGACGATTCGTCAACGCTCGACGGCCAAGCCGCGGCGCGGCAGGAGTGCCCAGTAATCGAGATCGAGCAGCACCTCGGGTCGATAAGCTCCCGCTTCGTCGCGCAACGGGAAATCGGCGGCCGGGTGGTCCTTGAGGGCCACGAGCCGCAAACGCAAGGCACCCACGTCCGCCCGGCCGGGGAGCTCGGCCCGCTCCAGTACCTCCGACCAGGCGTAGATCGTGTCGCCCGGTCGGCAGGGGTTGGCGTGGGTGCCGGCGTTGATCGCGAGGATCGAGCAGGCGTTGCCGAGGCCGTTGAAGGAGAGAGCGCGGGCGATCGACATCACCACCCCGCCATAGACGATGACCGAGCCGAGCCTGCCCCGGCGCTCGACATGGTCGTCGAAGTGGACCCGGGCGGTGTTGCGGTAGAGCCGCGTGGCGAGCCGGTGCTCGCTCTCCATCACCGCCATCCCGTCGACATGGTCGATCCGTTCGCCGACCGTATAGTCCTCGAAGAACCAGGGCGAGCCGGTCTCGGCCGGATCGACGGCCCGCGGCGCGAGGCCGGGCGGTACGACCAGCCGGTCCGGGGTCACCACCGCCGGCAACTCCGGCACGACGGGCTCGGGCGCCGGGCTCGCCGGATCGCGCTTGTTGACGAGCACCCAACGAACATAGTCGAGCACCGGGGTGCCGCAGGTCTTGAAACCCTCGGTACGGACCCAGACGATGCCGGTCTTGCCCGAGGATGTCTGCTTGCGGCCGATCACGGTCGAGCGGGCCACGAGCGTGTCGCCCGGGAAGACCGGGGCCGAGAAGCGGCCGTCGGCATAGCCGAGATTGGCGATCGCGTTGACCGAGAGATCGGGCACCGAGAGGCCGAACACCAGGTGGAAGACCAACAGGTCGTCGAGCGGCGGGGCGGGCAGGCCCCAGGCTCGCGCCAGGGGCTCGGCCGCCTGCAGCGCGAAGCGCGAGCCGGTGAGCGCCAGATAGAGTGCCGAATCGGCCGCGGTCACCGTGCGCGGCCCGGCGTGCCGCAGCACCCGGCCGACCTCGAGGTCCTCGAAGAAGCGACCCTTGCCGCCCTTGTCCATCCACGTCCTCCCGCCGCTTCCGGCGTCAGCGTCAACGCTTCGTCAACCTCTCCCGTGGCAGAACCGGTCCGGGACCAGGGGCCGGTCCCGGGATACTCGGAGGGAGATCGAAGATGCTATGATGTTGCGCGTTCTGGTGGCCGGCTCCGGCCGCCGACCGGGGAGGGGCCGAGGTGCATGGGCCACGGACCGGGCGATCTGCTGCCGATCACGGTGCTCACGGGCTTTCCGGGCGCCGGCGAGACGACCCTCCTCGGCCGGATCCTTCGGCGGCCCGGGTTCGGTCGGACCGCGGTGATCGTCGACGAGCGCGGCGCCGACGGTCTCGACCACGAGCCGATCGAGCGGGCCGAGGAGAGCGTGCTGCTGCTCGAGGGCGGCTGCTCGTGCTGCGCCGCGCGCGGGGAGCTGTTGCGGGCGCTCGATCGACTCCGGCGCGCGCGGGCGCGCGGTCGGGCGGAGTTCGACCGGGTGGTCGTCGAGACCACGGGCCTCGCGGATCCGGTGCCGATCCTGCAGACGCTGATCGTCGACCGGGTCGCCGCCGCGCGCTTCCGCTTGGACGGGATCGTGACGGTCGTCGACGCGCTCGACGGCAGCGCGACGCTCGCCCCGGCTCCCGGGGCGGTCCGCGAGGCGGCCGCCGCCGACCGGATCGTGGTGAGCAAGACCGACCTCGCCGAACCGGCCGGCTTCGCCGAACTCGAAGCCCGGTTGCGGGCGCTCGACCCGATCGCTCCGATCCGCCGGGCGATCCGCGGCGAGATCGAACCGGCAGCCCTGCTCGATGGCGGGCCCCGAAGGACGGCCGGCCGGCGGCCGGAGGTCGAACGCTGGTCGGGCGAGCTCGCCCTCGACCCGTCGGGACGGCACAGCCACGAGGAGGGCCACGAGCACGCCCCGAGCGGGCACAGCGGGGCCGCTCACCGCCACTCCCAGGGGTGAGACGGTGCAGCCGGCCGGGGCACCCACGCGGGTTCGGCTCGCATTGAGCACGGCGCGGCGAGAACACTCGGGTCGGAACTCGAGCGCGCCGGGCTCCGATCGGCCGCGCGAGAGGCTCTCCGACCGACCGCTTCGGAGCCGCGCGGGTGGGACGAGGCGGCCGACCGGGCGGTTCGCACGGCCGGGGTGGCCGGGGCTCGGACGATCGCGGGCGGGACCGGTGCCGCAGGCGGCGGCGCGATCGGCCGAGCACCGAATTTCGCGAGCCGGCGCGACGGCCGCATCGCTCGGCCACCCGAAGGAACCGGTCCTCGGTCGCTCGACGAGCTGCCCTGGAGCGCGGCTTGAGCCGGGCGGGCCGACCGGCACGGTCCGGCACGAGAGAGGCTCGAGGCGGAGCAGCGGAAGGCCGGTGTTCCCGGCCTTCCGGGCGAAGGGACGGTGGCGCTGCTCGCCGCAGCGGGCTCTCGGGCGATGTCCGTAGAGCTCGCGGCCGACCGACCGGGCCTCCGGCAGGCGGACGAGGCCGGTCGGCCCGACCCGTCCGACCGTGGCACCGGAAGCCCTCGCCTCCGACCGATCCGGCGGCAACGGGCGGATGCGGTGGAAGAGGTCGCTCTCGTCGGCGACGCTCGCCGTCGCGGGTCTATCGGCCAATCTCGCGAAACGGCGGCCCACGGCGAGGTGCGGAGCGAGGGAGGGGCGGCCGCCTTCGGACCCGGTGTGGCCGACGAGGTCCGAGAGGAGGCGATCGGTCGGACGGCCGGACACGGCGCCGCCGGACACGGCGCCGGTGTCGCCACCTTCTGCATCCGCCGCGAGGAGGCGCTGTCGGCCGACACCGCCGGCCTCCTGCCCACGCTCCTGCCAGCGCGGCGGGGTGGCGAGCTCCTTCGGGTCGAGGGCATCCTCGCGATCCGGGAAGAAACGGAGCGGCCCCTCGTCGTGCAGGCGGTCCAGCACGCCGTGCACGAGCGGGTCGAGCGCGAAGCCGGCCTCTCGGCCGACCGCTCGAGCCGGCTCGGCTTCCTCGCGCTCGACCCGACGCGGGAAACGGTCGCGGGGCCGTCGGAAGCGGTCCTCGCCGACGAGGCGGTACCCCGAGCCGCCACAACCGGCGGCCGACCCGATGCCTCGACCGGCGCCCCGCGAGATCGGAGGTCCGGCGGGCCTCCGGCCGGGAAGGCCGGTGGACCCGATTCCGCGATTGGCGAGCGTCGGCTCCGGCGCCGAGCCGAGCATGTCCTGCCCGGGCCTCGCGGGAAGCCGAGAGCGGCATCTCCGTCCGGGTATCCGCGGGGGAGGCTCCGGGTCGAACCTGGTGTCTTCGAGGGTCGCGGGAAGTCGAGCAGAAGATGCCCGGCCGACCGCCGTGGGCTCCGCCGTCCGGTCCGGTGCGTGGCGTTCGGGCGGCACGGAGAGCCGGCCACGACGTCGCTGGCCGGCTCGACGGCGGTCCGGCGGATCGTCGGCGCCGCACCCGGAGGCCTCGGGCAGGTGCCGATCCCGGCTGCGTCCGGTCCGGGCCGCGACCGCCGCCCGCTCGGCGGCTGGGAGTGCTTCGGCCGTCGCCCGGCCCCCGACTCCCGTCGACCCGTCGTGGCGGGCGCGCGCTGCCGACGCGTTCGTGGCCGCCGTCCGGGCGTCGGACGGTCCGTCGCACCGGCTGCACGGGGCCGGGGCACTCGGCCCGGCTCTCCGGTGGGCTCGGGGGCGAGGGCGCCCGTGTGCAGCGGACGGCGGTGCGGTCATCCGGCCCGCTCCGCGATCGCCGCGGCGAGCGCGAGCAGCCGCTCGGCCTCGCGCACGTGCAGGGCCTCGACCAGGCGGCCGTCCAGCACCGCCACCCCGGCGCCTCGGGCGCGCGCCTCGGCATAGGCCGCGACGATCCGCCGGGCCTGCTCGATCGCCGCGGCATCCGGTCCGAAGGCCTCGTTGGCCGGGCCGATCTGGCTCGGATGGATCACCGTCTTGCCGTCGAAGCCGAGTTCCCGACCCTGCCGGCAGGCGGCGGCGAAGCCCTCGCTGTCGGCGAGGTCGAGATGGACCCCGTCGAGGATCGCGATCCCGGCCGCCCGAGCCGCCAACAGGCAGGTGCCGAGCGCCACCAGCATCGGCAGGCGGGTGCCGGTGTGCAGCGCGTGCAGATCCTTGGTGAGGTCGGAGGTGCCCATGACCAGGCAGGCCACCCCGGGCGCCTCGGCGATCTCGACCGCCCGCAGGATCCCGCGCGGGGTCTCCATCATGCACCAGAGCGGCAGCTCCGGCGGCGCCCCGGCGGCCTCGAGCACGGCCCGGGCCCGACGCACCGCATCCGCGCTCTCGACCTTCGGCAACAGGATCGCATCGGCCCCGGCCGGGGCGAGGGCCGTGAGGTCGCCGTGGCCCCAGGGCGTATCGAGGCCGTTGACCCGCACGACGAGTTCGCGCCGGCCGAAGCCCGCCCGCCCGGCGAGCGCCTCGACCGTCGTCCGGCGGGCCGCCTCCTTGGCGTCCGGGGCGACCGCGTCCTCGAGGTCGAGGAGCAGGACGTCGGCAGGTAGGGTCCGCGCCTTCTCGAGGGCGCGGGGATTGGAGCCGGGAACGTAGAGGGCGCTGCGGCGCGGGCGGACGGTCGTGGACATGGCGGCTCCCCGGTCGTGCTGCAGCGCAGCGGTTAGCCGATCGGGGGCCCCGGGCCAACGCGACCGCCCGGCGCGGCCCGGGCCGCCTCGGGAGCCGTTTACGGAAGGAGGGCACCTCCGCGCTCGCCTCGGCTCTCCGCCGGCCGCGGGCACTCGCCGGGGACGGCCCTCGGAACGCGAGCGAGCCCGTCGGCGCGGCCCGTCGGCCGTGCGCGGGCGGGCGTGGGGGCGTTCGAGGGTCGGGCGGGGAGGGCGAGGGGGATGGGGGCGGGGAGGATGGCGGGCTCGGGGCAGCGCTCGAGGATCGCGGTCGGCTCGGGGCGGCCGCGGGCGGGGCGATCCTCGAGGGTGGCGGGGGCCGGGTGGAAGGCGCGGGTCCGCTGGGCGAGGTGGACGGGGCCGACCCGCATGGGGACCTCCCTCGGGCCGGCGGGAGGGTGGGGGTGTGCGGGGCGGGCGTCAACGGGTGTGGCGGCGAGCCGGGCCGGGGCGGGCCGGTCGGGATCGCCGCGGGCGGCGCGCGGCGCCGGCGTCAGGCGGCGGCGCGGGGCTCGCTCGAGGGTTCGGCGGCGGCGTTGTCGGGCGCGGCCGGGGCGGCGGGCTCGGCGGCGGTCTCTTTGGGGGCGAAGGGGGAGGCGATGGTGCCGTCGACGAGGCGGGCGAAGATCCAGGTGCGGCGGGCCGGATGGCGGCCGAGGAGGGGGGTGACCTCGGGGCGGAGCGCGTAGAGGTCGCGCAGGGTGCGCTCGGCCTGGGCGCGCTCCTGGTCGAGGCGGGTCCTCAGGCGGGCGAGGGTGGAAAGGGAGGGGAGCTCGCCGAGCGGGCGGCCGTCGAGCAGGCGGGCGGTGACCTCGGCCTCGAGGGCGACGAGGCGCTCGGCGCGCCAGACGGTGGCGACGATGGCTTCGACGGCGGCGCATTCGGCGGCGTCGATCGGGGCGTAGCGGGCGAACCAGTCGCGGCGCAGGGCGTGCAGGCGGGTCTGTTCGGCGGGCGAGGCGTGGGCGAGGAGGGCGGAAAGCGCCGGGCCGGGTTCGGCCCAGCGGGCGGGCTGTTCGGGCATCGGGGCGCTCCGGGGCGGGGGCGGCGGCCCGGACCATAGTCCCAAACATCTAGGACGTCAAGCCTGGATCGCCCGGGTCGGCAGCCGGCGCGGGCGGCATCCGCGCCCCCTCCGGACGGCCGGCTCGGCGGCCGGCCGTGACGGGAGCCAGGAGCGCGGAAGCTCGGCCGCCGCTTCCCGGCGGGGTGAACGAGGTGCGACGAACGTCCTGCCCGGTCCCGCCGCTCGGCCGAGCGGCTCGGTCCGGCGCGCGGACGGGCGAGCGGGCTCGCGCCCGAGGCGGGCGCCATCGCGTCCGCCGGACGGCCGGTGCGGCGCAGGCCGGGACGAGACGTGGGCCCTCGAAGCGGAGGCGACGCCGCCCGCCGGCGCGACGGAGGGTGTCGAGCTCGCCGGCGCATGCCCGGAGGCCAGGCAGCTCTCGTCGACGAAGGGTCGCCGCCGTTCGCCGACGAGTCGCGCCCGGCCGAAGCGGCGCCCGGCCGCCGCCCGAACCGGGCTCAGGGATCGATCCAGTGGAACGGGTTCGAAGCACCCGAGGTGTTGAAGCCGCAGGGCGTCGGGTTGCAGACGGGCGGCGCCGGTCCCTTCAGCACCAAGAAGCCGACATGCGGCGGCCCGAGCACCGAGTTACCGTGGATCACCAGGGCCTTGGCGACGGTCGGCGGGTTGGCCGACAGATCGACGGACATGGCCCAGCTGTGCGCGGCGGTGACACGGTCGAGCTGGGCGTCCTCCAGGCGGACGGCGGCCCGGCCGGCCGCGTCGCGAGCCTCGGCGGTGCGCACCGACGGTGCGCAAGCGAGCCCGAGGAGCGACAAGAGCAGGGAAGCGAGGAGGCCTGTCCGCACGGTTTCCTCCCGATCGCGGAGCCCGGAGGGACGACGTTCGCCGATCGACCGGGGCCGGTGTGGATCGGCGAGACAGCGACTCGGCCGGCCGGGAGCGGACGGCGTTCGGGCTCGGGCGAGCCCGAACGCCGCTGCGCGCGACACGGGCGGAACTTTTCGCGCGCCGGGCTCGCGTGACGTCGATTTTTCACCATACCCTGGCGGGTACCCGTGTCAACGAACATCGTGCGTGCCGGCACTGACCGACCGGGCTGCCCGGTTCGGCGCATCGTCGCCGCCGTTCGCCGACGGTGGCCCGCCCCGAACGTCGCAGCCGGACCGCCGCTCGGCAGCGGCGGTGACGAACGGAGGGGCTGCGGAGCGAGGTCGTGCCGGAGCCGTGCCGCCGGGCGGCGACGGACGCCACGCCCGGGACGGCGGGGAGATCGTGCGTCGGCATCGAAGGGAGCCGGCACGCCGGTCGAAAGCCACGCGAGCGCGTCCGGTCGGCCCGGCGGACGGGCGAGGCGCGAGCAGCCGGAGGTACCGGCGGGGAAGGGGAGCGCACCCGATCGCGGTCGGCGGCCCCGCGCTCGAGCACGGACACGTCGCACGTGGCACGGGGCATCCGCACCGTCCGAGCGACCCGTCGGATCGAGGTCGGCGAGCTCCGATCACACCGACCGTCGGGGCGAACCCCCAGCCGAGCACGAAGATCTCGGAAGAAGCCGCCGCGGGCGCTGGCCACCTGGCGGAGGACTCGGCGGTCGCCGCGGCCTCGGTGGGAGCGATCGAGCCGATCCGACCGCCCGATACCGTGACCCCGACGAGCCGCATCCTGGTCGAGGGCGAGGCGTTGGGCGGGACACCCGCGCCTGCCGTAGACGATGCAACCCCGATGACCGTGAGGTCCGAGCGCGCCCGTATCGGTCCGATCTCTCGAAATCTGCCCCCTGTTTCTGCCGGGGGGGCCACCGTTCGCCAAGGACGTTGGTCGTGGCCGATCGGCGGTCCTCCGCCGATCGGCGAGGGTCTCGCGCGCGAAAGGGACGGCTGACACCCTCGGTAGAGTGGTAGGAAAGAGGCGATCTCCGGCCCGGGAACGACATACTCCGGGGGTCGGGCGGCGGGACGCGGGCCTTCTCGACAGTCCCGCGCGGCGGCCCGGGCGAACCCCGCAACGGGGCCTTGTCGCGGAGTGACGGCGCCTTATATAAGGGTAGACTGATATATCTCCGGTGACCCCGGAGTCGGAGGACGAACGATGAGCCCGAGCGAAACGTCGATCGACACGGCGCCCGCGGCGGCGGCCTGTTGCGGCCCGGCGCGGCCGGGGCGGCTGTCCTTGCTGCGCCAGGCCCAGCTCGTGGCCGGCGCGATGGCGCTCCTGGGCTTCCTGCTCGGCACTTTCGTGGCGCCGGGCTTCCACGTGCTGAGCGGGGTGGTCGGGCTCGGCCTCTTGCACGCCGGTCTGCGTGGCCGCTGCGGCATGGCGGCGCTGCTCGGTCGGCTGCCGTGGAACCGCGGCGCGCCCGAGGTCTGACACCGGCGCCGCGAAGAAGCCTCAGGCTCGTGGCCCGCCGCGGTGGGCCGGCCGGCACGCGAGGAACGCGATACCCGCGGGCGACGGCCGGGGCGGTCTTCGCGGACCGGGCGAAGGAGGGGCGACCGGGCGCGTGATGGGGTGCCGCGCCCGGTCCCGGACACCCTGCGGGCACGCGGTTGAGCGCGGGTTAAGCGGGCGTACCGGAAGGTAGCTCGCCCGCCATCGCCTGCCGGTAGAGCCGCTCGAGGGCGGCAGCGTCGACCGGGATCGGGTTGGACCCAGCCGTCGGGTCCTTCTCGGCCATCCCGGCGAGTTCCTCGAGCCGGTCGGCCGGCACCCCGGCGGCCGCCAGCGTCGGCGGAATGCCCGTCGTGCGGCGCAGCTCGAGGAGGGCCTCGAGAAAGGCCTCGAAGCGGGGCTCGAGGCCGAGCCAGGCGGCGAGCCGGCGGATCCGCTCCTCGATCGCCGCTCGGTTGAAGGCCAGCACGTAGGGCAGCAGGATCCCGTTCAACAGGCCGTGGTGCAGGTCGTAGACCGCACCGAGCGGGTGCGAGAGGCTGTGCACCGCCCCGAGGCCTTTCTGGAAAGCGGTCGCCCCCATCGCCGAGGCGGCCAGCATCATGCCGCGGGCCTCGAGGTCGGAGCCGTCGCGCACGGCCCGCGGCAGGGCGCGGAAGACGAGGCGCGTCCCCTCGACCGCGATGCCGTCGGCCATCGGGTGGAAACCGGGGGCGCAATAGGCCTCGAGGCAATGGGCGAGCGCGTCCATGCCGGTGGCGGCGGTCAGGTGCGGCGGCAGGCCCGTGGTGAGGGCCGGGTCGAGAATCGCGGTCCGCGGCATCATGCCCGGGTGGAAGATGATCTTCTTGGTGTGCGTGGCCTCGTCGGTCACCACCCCCGCCCGGCCGACCTCGGAGCCCGTGCCGGCGGTCGTCGGGATCGCGACGACCGGCCGGATGCCGGCCGGATCGGCCCGCGTCCACCAGTCGCCGACGTCCTCGAAGTCCCAGATCGGCCGGCTCTGGCCGGCCATGAAGGCGACCAGCTTGCCGACGTCGAGGGCACTGCCGCCGCCCACCGCGACCACGCCGTCGTGGCGGTCGCGCCGCAGGATCTCGACGCCTGCGGCGACGTTGGCGGCGGTGGGGTTGGGTCGCACGCCGTCGAACAGGGCGACCTCGAGGCCGGCGCCGCGCAGCGCCTCGAGCACCCGCTCGAGGAGCGGCAGGCGAGCGAGCCCGGGGTCGGTGACGACGAGCGGCCGATGGATGCCGGCGGCCCGACAGGCCTCGCCCGCCTCGCCCACGGTGCCGACGCCGAAGCGCACGCGGGTCGGATAGTTCCAGGTCGTCACGAGCGTGGCGAGGTTCGCCATGGCCGGTCTTCTCCCTCGGGCGCGTCTCGCCCGCGATCGCTACCCCGCCCGCGGCTCGGGCGGAAGCCGCCGGCGCGCCTCCCAGAGAACGATCGCCGCGGCGGTCGCGAGGTTGAGGCTGGATACGCCGGGCCGCATCGGGATCGCGAGCACGGCTCCGGCCCGCGCGCGGAGCGCCGGATCGAGGCCGTGCCGCTCGCTGCCGAAGGCGAGCAGGGCACCGGGCGGCAGTGCGGTCGGCGCGGCGGGGTCGAGGATCGGTCCCTCGGGGTGCAGCGCCACGAGGGGCCGCTCCACCGGCTCGCCCAGCCGCTCGAGGCGCGCCACCGGCAGGGCGAAGTGGAGCCCCGAGGATCCGCGCAGCGCCGCCGGCGACCAGGGATCGACCCCGCCCAGGGTGAGGACGCCCGCCGCCCCGAGGGCGGCCGCCACGCGCACGACCGCACCGAGATTGCCGGCATGGACCGGGCGGTCGAGGAGAAGGACAGGGGCCGGGCCCGAGGGCGCGAGGAGTGCGCTCGTGTCGACCCGCGGGCGGCGGGCGATCGCCAGCACCGGGCTCGGCGGCGGCGGGCCCAGGGCGGCGAAGAGCCCGGCCGGCACGGGCTCGACGAGGGCCTCGAGCCGCTCCAGCAGATCGGGGCAGAGGGTACGGGCGAGGGCGAGAAGCGCTCTCGGATCGGGGCTCACGGCGAGCTCGACCTCGCCCCCGAACCGCAGCGCGTGTTTGAGCGGATGGAGCCCTTCGAGCCGAACTCGCGCGGGGTCGTCGGCGAGGGCGGCGAAGCGGGCGGCGATCGAGGGCGCGCGGTCCAAGGGCGTGCTTCCGGAGGCGTCGGCGGCCTTCGATCGGGCGACCGGGGGCGGCCCGGCGTCAAGGATTTCTCGACGATCGCCAGCCGGGTCGGCGGCGGCGGAGGTCGGCCCGGCCTTACCCCCGGCCGCGAAACCGGCTATCGAGCGCGACCGGGGACGCGGGGTCCTCGGGGAGAGGTGTGATGCGAACGAGGACGACGGCGGTTGCTCTCGCGATCCTTCTGGGGCCGCTGGCGGAGGTCGGGGCGGCCGCCGGCGACGATCCGGTCGTGGCGGTGGTCGAGGGCGAGCAGGTGCTGCGCTCGGAGCTCGAGGCGGCCCAGGCCGAGCTGCCGGAGCAGTACCGCCAGCTGCCGCTCGCGATGATCTACGACCCGCTGCTCGTGCGGGTGATCGACCGCCGGCTGCTGGCCAAGGAGGCGGAGCGCCGCAAGCTCGACGCCCGGCCGGAGGTGCAGGCGGCGCTCGCCCGGGCGCGGCGCGAGGTGTTGGGCGACCGGCTCCTCGAGGCGGCGATCGTCGAGGCGCTGACCCCCGAGCGGCTGCAGCAGGCCTACGCCGTGGCGCGGGCCCAGCCCGGCTTCGCGGTCGAAGAGGTTCGCGCCCGCCACATCCTCCTGAAGACCGAAGCCGAGGCGCGCGAGGTGATCGCCGCGCTCGCCGGTGGGGCGGATTTCGGCAAGCTCGCCAAGGAGCGCTCGATCGACCCCTCGGCACCCCAGACGGAGGGCGATCTCGGCTTCTTCCGCCGCGAGACGATGGTCGAGCCGTTCGCCGAGGCGGCTTTCGGGCTCGAGCCCGGCCAGATCACCCGCGAGCCGGTCCAGACGCGTTTCGGTTGGCACGTCATCCGGGTCGAGGAGCGGCGCAGTGCCGCCCCCACCCTCGAGGAGAAGGAGGCCGAGCTCAAGGAGCAGATCGCGCGCGAGACGGTCAACGCGCTCGTGGCGGAGCTGCGGTCCAAGGCGCGCATCGAGCGCTTCGCGATCGACGGCTCGCCCAAGGCGAACTGAGCGGGCAGAGGGATCATGGCGCGGATCACCCGGGTCTCGCCCTTGGCACCTGCCGGTTTCCCGGCGATTCCGCCGGTCGCGGGCTTCCGCTTCGCCACGGTGGAGGCCGGAATCCGCTATCGCGGCCGGCCCGACCTCCTGCTCCTCGAGGCGGTGGCGGGCACGAGCGTGGCCGGTGTGCTCACCCGCTCGGCGACGCCCGGGCACCCGGTGATCTGGTGCCGCAAGGTGCTGCCGGGGGGCCGGGCGCGGGCGGTGATCGTCAATGCCGGGAACGCCAATGTCTGCCGCGGCGCGGAGGGGGACCGGGCGGTCGAGGCCGAGGCCCGGGCGGTCGCGGCCGCACTCCACTGTCCGGCCGAGGAGGTGCTCGTGGCCTCCACGGGCGTGATCGGGGAGCGGCTGCCGGTCGAGCGCATCACCGCGAAAGTGCCGGAGCTCGTGGCGGGTCTGCGGGCCGACGGCATCGCCGAGGCGGCACGCGCGATCATGACCACCGACACCTTTCCCAAAGGTGCGGTGGCCGAAACCGCGATCGACGGGGTGCCGGTTCGGATCGCCGGGATCGCCAAGGGTTCCGGCATGATCGCTCCCGACATGGCAACGATGCTCGCGTTCCTCGTGACGGACGCGCGTCTGCCGGCCCCGGTCCTCCGGCCGCTGCTGGCGGCGGCCGCGGAGAAGAGCTTCAACTGCACGACGGTCGACGGCGACACGTCGACCTCCGACACGCTCCTCCTCCTGGCTTCCGGGCGGGCCCACCACCACCCCGTGCAGGACGCGGACGACAGCCGGCTCGCCGGCTTCCGGGACGCGCTCGACGCCGTCTGCCTCGACTTGGCACTCCAGGTCGTGCGCGACGGCGAGGGTGCGCAGAAGCTCGTCGAGATCACGGTCGAGGGAGCGGTCTCGGACGCTTCGGCCAAAAAAATCGCGATGACGATCGCCAACAGCCCGCTCGTCAAGACGGCGATCGCGGGCGGCGACGCCAATTGGGGCCGGGTCGTGGCGGCGGTCGGCCGCGCCGGCGAGCCGATCGAGCCCGCCGCACTCGCCGTCGCGTTCGGCGGCCATCCGGTGGCGCGCGAGGGGCAGGCGGTGCCGGACCTCGACGAGGGGCCGGTGGCGGCGCATCTGGCCGGCCGGGAGATCGCACTTTCCGTGACGGTCGGCCGCGGGCCCGGCCGGGCGCGGGTGTGGACCTGCGATCTGACGCACGGCTATGTCGACATCAATGCCGACTATCGCTCGTGAGCGCCGCGCCGCGGGCCGCGACGGTGGGCCGGGCCGGGCGAGCGGATACTCGGCCGGGAACGAGGTCGGGGCCGGCGGTCGGGTGCGTGCCGTCGGGGAAGGTGGGCAGGGGCGCGGCGGTTCCGCGCGTTCGCCCGATGGGCTGCCCGAGTCGGCGGCGGTGGTGTGGTGAGCGGGGCACCGCCCGGGCGGAGCGCGCCGCCGCTCCTGATCGTGGTGGCCTGCGCACTCGTCGATCCCGACGGCCGCGTGCTCGTGCAGGAGCGGCCGGCGGGCCGCCCGCTCGCGGGGCTCTGGGAGTTCCCGGGCGGCAAGCTCAAGCCCGGCGAGGGGCTCGCCGCCTGCCTCGTGCGCGAGCTCGAGGAGGAGCTCGGCATCGGGGTCGAGCCCGCCTGCCTCGCACCCCTGACCTTCGCGAGCCACGTCTACGAGGCGTTCGAGCTCTTGATGCCGCTCTGGATCTGCCGCCGTTGGAAGGGCGAGCCCAGGGGCCTCGAGGGCCAGCGACTGCGCTGGGTCCGGCCCCGGGGCTTGCGCGAGCTGCCGATGCCGGAGGCCGACCTGCCGCTGATCCCGTTCCTCGAGGAACTCTTGGGGCCCTGATCGCGAAGGGCCTCGACCTCTGGGCGCCCCGGGCTCGGGCGGGCCGCGGCCGCACCCCCGGCCGCGCCGGCTCGGCGCCCCGCTTCGGCGCGCTCCGAGTTGAGTGCGAGGAGCCGCGCCAGGACCTCCTCCTCGCCGAGATCGGCGGGCCAGCCATAGGCCGCGGCCACGGCCTCGTCGAGTGCGCGGTGCAGCTCCTGGAGCCAGTGCGGGCGCTGGTTGTAGAGGTTGGTGAGCGTCCGCTTCTTCAGCTCGCGCGCCGCCGCCTCGTCGACCGGCAGGAGGCGGTCGGGCCAGCCCGGGACGACCTCGGGCTCGCACCGGACCAGATCGGGCGGGTTCAACCAGGCCTCGCGCGTCTGGTGGAGCGCTCGGGCGGCGGCGGCGATCGCTTTCGCCCGCGGATCGTCCGCGAACTCGGAAGCGGGGCGGTTCGGGCCGAGGCCTTCGGGGAAGGGGAAGGTCTCGAAGGTGGTGGTCGGCGTGTAGCGCGGGTCGTTGCCGACGCCGAGCCACGTGCCCAATCGCAGCGACCAGAGCTCGTGGAAGCGGGAATGGAGGATGCCGAAGGTGGTGTCATCGTCGCGGGCGATGACGATGAGCTGATGGTTCGGACAGACCCGAGAGGACAGCCAGACGAACAGCCGATGTTGGGCCACCGTCGGCGTCGCCGCATAGCGCCGCAGGGAGCGCAGCTTTTCCCACATCTCGCGTCGTGGCCGTTCGTGCTGCCACCAGTATTTGGCGTACCCACGAGCCTGGCGAACCGTGCGTTCAGACCGAACATGAGAATATGCGAACGCGAAAGGGGCTTCGTAAAGCGAGCAATCCCTCTCACTAAGCACCCACCCGAAGTCGATGATCCACATGTCGCGCGGACGGCGCGTGACGTCGAGCCCGTTCATCCAGGGTTTGAGCACGTCGCTGTTGGGCCGGCCATTGGGATTGAGCGGCTGGCGTAGCCATGCGCGCGCCAGTTCGCCGGAAACGTCGAAAGCGCCGCCTTTGGTGTCGCCCATGAAGGCGACGCCCATGTTCCCTCGCAGCCGCACCGCCTTGGTGAGATCCGCCGTGCCGGCCGAGAGATCGGTTCGAATCGTGGATACCGAGCGGCCGTCGAGCCGGCGCGTCTGCGCCACCGGGTCCTCGGGCCGGGCGAGGCAGAGGAGCGAGACGCGGACCGCCGCCCCCCTGGTACCAGGGCTCGTCCGACCAGGCCTCGAAGATCACCGCCTGTTCGGTGACACGGTCGAGCACCTTGCGGTTGGCGCCACCACGGATCGAGTTGGTGGCGACGAGCCCGACCCGCCGCGTGGGCCCGGCCGCGAGGGCCGCAGCGGCCTTGGCGATCCAATAGGAGACGAGATCGGCCTCGCGCGGCACGCGGCCGTCGTAGACCGCGAACAGGCGGTCGACCACCGCGTCGCCGAGGCCGTTGCGCAAGAGCTTGCCGCCCAGAAACGGCGGGTTGCCGATGATCACGTCCGCTTCCGGCCACGCGGCCTCGTTCCCGTCCGGGTCCACGAGCGCGTCGCGGCACTCGATCGTTTCGAGCTTCTCGAGGATCGGCCGCCGCTCGACCCCGAGCCCGCGCCGGCGCAGCCACTGGATGTCGGCGATCCAGACCGACGCGCGGGCGAGCTCGCAGGCATAGTCGTTGATCTCGATCCCGAGCATCTGGCGCGGGCTCACCTGGCTCGTGCGCAGCTCCTGACCGAGCCCGAGCTCCTCGGCCTCGATCAGCGCCCGCCATTCGAGATCCTCGAGCGCCTGCAGGGCGAGGTCGCGGAAGTTGCCGGAGCCGCAGGCCGGGTCGAGCACGCGGAAGCGTCGGAGCCGCTCCAGATGCGCGTGGTAGAGCGCCCGAGCCTCGGCGCCCTTGGCCTCGGCGGTCTTGCCGCGCGAGCGCTCGGCGTCTGCGATCGGTGCCGCGATCCGCTCCTTGACGGCTCGCCATTCGGCGGCGAGCGGGCGGGTGATCACCGGTTCCACGATCAGGAGGATCTTGTCGCGGTCGGTGTAGAATTTGCCGAGCTGGCCGCGCTTGTCGGGGTCGAGGCCGCGCTCGAAGAGGGTGCCCATGATCGAGGGGTCGAGCTCGGCCCAGTCCCGCTTGGCGGCCTCCGAGAGCCGGCGCAGGAGCGGCTCGGAGAGCGGCAGGACGGAATCGTCGTCGAACAGGCCGCCGTCGAACCAGGGCACGTCGAACGGGCCGAACACCTCGCTGCCGTCGCGCATCGCCCGAAAGAGCCCGGCGAGCAGCGGCTCGGCCCGTTCGGGACGTCGGACCGCGCTCTCGAGCGTGCGGGTGAGGAGCTTGTCCGGGAGAAGCCCGATCGCCTCGGCGAACATGGCGAAGACGAGGCGGATGACGAAGTGCGCCACCTTCTGCGGATCGTGGCCCTTGGCGCGCAGATCGCGGGCGATCTCGCCCACCTCGCGCGCCACCTCCTCGGTGACCTGTTGCCGCGTCCGGGCCGGCCGGAAGCTCTCCGGATCGGTGAAGAGGCGGCGCAAGACGTCGAGCACCGCCGGGTCGCCCGGCTCGTCGATCGCGAGGAGACGCCGTTCGGAGACCGCGTTGGTGAAACTCGTGACGATCAGCCAGCGCTCGAAGTCGCAGACCACGAGCAGCGGCGGGTTCTCGAGGGCGAGGGCGTATTGCTGGAGCTGGGCGAGGGCGGCCTCGAGGTTGGCGCCTTTGGACTTGTACTCGATCGCGAAATGGCCGCGCTTCCAGACGTCCGCCCAGCCGCGCGAGCCCGAGGTCTTGGTGACGCCCTTCTCGAAGCAATAACTTGCGGGGTCGTGCGGCGCCGGCTGGCCGCGCAGCTCGCGGAGATCGCGGAAATGCTCCTGCTAGCCCGGGCGTTCGTGGCCGTGTCAGGCTTTCCACTTGGAGACGAATCGCTCGGGCGTCATGGGCCGCTTCTAGCGCCCGGCGGCCGGACAACGAGCCTGCGCTGCGGGCAGGGGACCTCGAGCGGCGGCCGCGGTACGCGGCCTCAGCCGAGCCCGGGCCAGAACGAGCGGATCACGAGCAGCAGGATGCCGAAGCCGATCCCGCCCACCATCCATTTGAGGCTCGCGAGCTCGGCCTGGAGCACGGCGAGCTTGCCCTCGAGGGCGGGAACCTCCGGTCGATTTCCCCCTGCATCGCCGAGAAGCGGCGGTCCATCTCGGAGCGCAGGTCGGCGAAGCGGAGGTCGGTCTCCTTGCGCAGTTCGGCGAAGCCCCGGTCCATCTCGCTCCGCAGCTCGGCGATGTCCGCCTTGGTGGCGTTGCGGAGTTCGGCGATGTCGACCTTGGTCGCGAGGAGCGAGAGGTCGAGCTCCCGGCTCTCGCGCAGCACGTCCGTGATGGTCTCGACCCGACGCTCGTCGAGACCGGCCTCCTCGAGCCGCCGTGCGATCCGCAGGGTGTCGAGGCTCACGGCCATCGCAAGACCGACCGGTTGCGGCGGCAGGATCCGCCCGAACAGAAGATCGACCCGCCTCGGCTTCCCGTCAACGGAACCGCGTTTCCCCGTGCCGCAGCGGGCTCTCTTCGACCGCGGCAAGCCCGATGGCCCGGTCGGACGCCACCTGGCCCGGTCGGCTCGCCCGCCCGTGAAAGACCGTCGCGCAGTCGGCGTTCCGGGGCCGCGGCGGGTCCCCCGGTCAGCCGACCCGCTCGCGGAAGGGGTCGGCCGGGTAGACGCCCAGGATCTCGACATTGTGCGAGAAGAAGCGCAGCTCCTCGAAGGCGTAGCGTACCCGGTCCTCTTCGGGATGGCCCATGATGTCGGCGTAGAACCGGGCCTGGGCGAAGGCCCCGTCGATGTAGGATTCGAGCTTCACCATGTTGACGCCGTTGGTGGCGAAGCCGCCGAGGGCCTTGTAGAGCGCGGCCGGCCGATTGCGCACCCGGAAGGTGAAGGTCGTGATGACCGGTCCGTCGCGCAGCGAAGGCCAGCGCGGCTCGCGGGCGAGCACGAGGAAGCGGGTGGTGTTGTGCTCGGCGTCCTCGATGTCGGAAGCGAGCACGACGAGGCCGTAGATCTCGGCCGCCAGCCTCGAGGCGATCGCGGCGCGGCTCGGATCGCCGGCCGCCGCGACCTCGGCCGCGGCCCCGGCCGTATCCGCCACCACCTTGGCCTCGTAACCGTGTCGTCGGAGGAACGCGCGACACTGGCCGATCGCGTGCACGTGGCTCTCGACGATCCGGATCGTCTCCAGGCTCGCGCCCGGAACGGCGAGGAGCTGATGGTTCACCCGCAGGAAATGCTCGCCCACGATGTGCAGCCCTCCCTGCGGCAGGAGATGGTGCACGTCGGCCACCCGGCCCGCGACGGAGTTGTCGACCGGGATCATGGCGAGCCGTGCCGCACCCTCGCGCACCGCCGCGAAGGCGTCCTCGAAGGAGTGGCAGGGCAGGGGCTCGAGCTCGGGATAATGCTGCCGGCAGGCCATGTGCGAGTAGGCGCCGGGTCGGCCCTGGAAGGCGATCCGGTACTCGGCCGGTGTGGTGCGGGCCGGGGCCGCGCCGTGATCGTCGAAACTCGTCAAGGGTTCCCTTCCTCTGCTCGGGCCGTCCGCCGCGCCGCCAGAACGGCGCGCGCCCGCTCGAGATCCTCGGGCGTGTCGACGCCGAAGGGGGCACCCGCGATCAGCTTGACGCCGATGCTCATGCCGGCTTCGAGCGCCCGGAGCTGCTCGAGCTTCTCGCGGAGCTCGAGCGGGCTCGCCGGCAGGGCACAGAACCGTTCGAGGGCGTCGCGACCGAAGGCGTAGATGCCGATATGGTGCCAGACCGGCCCCTCGCCCGTGGGCGCCGGTGCGCGGGTGAAGTAGAGCGCTCGGCCGAGGGTGGGATCCTCGCACAGGAAGCTCACGACGGCCTTCACGAAATTGGGCCGAGCGCGCTCCTCGGGGTCGGTGGTGGCGACCGCCAGCGTGCCGATGTCGACACCCAGCCGGTCCAGCGGCTCGACGACCCGGGCGAGATCGGCCGGATCGAGTGTCGGCAGATCGCCCTGCAGGTTGACGACCCGGCGGTAGCGCCGCTCGGGGTCGAGCCGGGCGAGTGCCCGCTGGATGCGGTCGGTGCCCGAGGGGACCTCGTCGGGCACGAGCACGGCCTCGCCGCCGGCCCGCTCGACCGCCTCGGCGATCGCGGGCTCGGCCGCCGCCACCACCACCCGGCCGAGGCCCGAGGCCAGCGCGACCCGCCAGACCCGCACGATCATGGGCTCGCCCTCGATGATCGCGAGCGGCTTGCCCGGCAGCCGGGTCGAGGCGAGCCGGGCCGGGATCAGGACGATGGTGCGCGACCCCGTGTCGCGGCTGGCAGGTGCGGGCGTCATCCCCCATACTCCGACCGCGCCGCCGATCGGGCGGCGCGCCGCGGTAGCCGTGCCCGGGCCGGCGCGGGCCGCGCAGACCTCCGGAGCAACGAGCGGGAACGGCGCGAGCTATGGCATCCTCCCTCGAAGGCAACAAGCTGGCCGCGGCGATCCTGACCGCCGGCATCATCGGCGTCGGCTCGGCGGTGCTCTCCGACCTGCTCTACCGGCCGCACGTGCCGAAGGAGCGGGCCTTTCCGGTCGTCGCCACGGGTGGCCCGGCACCGGCCGAGCAGAAGATCGCCCCCGCCCCCGCCGAGCCGATCGCCGTGCGGCTCGCCGCGGCCGATGTCGAGCGGGGCAAGGCGGCAGCCAAGAAATGTGCCTCCTGCCACACCTTCGAGAAGGGCGGCAAGAACGGCGTCGGCCCGAACCTCTGGGGTGTCGTGGCGGCCAAGAAGGGTCACGCCGAGGGTTTCGCCTATTCCCAGGCGCTGCTCGGCACGGGCGGCGAGTGGACCTACGAGGCGCTGGACGCCTTCCTCACCAACCCCAAGGCCTACGCGCCCGGCACCAAGATGAGCTTCGCCGGCATCGCGCGACCCGAGGAGCGGGCCGATCTGATCGCCTATCTGCGCACCCTGGCCGATCGGCCGGCGCCGCTGCCGGGCGGCTGAGCGCGTGGTGGACACCGTCCCGGCCGAGCTCGTCGCCTTCGCCCACCGGCTCGCGGATGCCGCGGGCGAGATCCAGCGACGCTGGTTCCGCAAGCCCGTCTCGGTCGACAGCAAGGCCGATTCGAGCCCGGTCACGATCGCCGACCGCGAGGCCGAGGCCGTCATGCGCGAGCTGATCGAGCGCCACCGGCCCGACCACGGCCTGCTCGGCGAGGAGCACGGGCGGGTCCGGCTCGAGGCCGAATGGGTCTGGGTGCTCGACCCGATCGACGGGACCAAATCCTTCGTCTGCGGCCGGCCGCTCTTCGCCACGCTGATCGGTCTCCTGCACCGGGGCCGGCCGGTTCTGGGCGTGATCGAGCAGGGCATCCTCGGGGAGCGCTGGATCGGCGCCCGCGGCCGGCCCACCCTCCTGAACGGCCGGCCTTGTCGCACCCGAGCCTGCCCGAGCCTCGAGGCGGCGATGCTCGGCTGCACCAGCCCGCAGATGTTCGGCGAGCCCGCCGAGCGGGCGGCCTTCGAGCGGGTGCTCGGCCGAGTCCGCCAGGCGATCTGGGGCGGCGACGCCTACGGCGCCGGCCTGGTCGCGCTCGGCGGCCTCGATCTCGTGATCGAGGCCGACCTCGAGCCCTACGACGTGCTGCCGCTCGTGGCGGTGGTCGAGGGCGCCGGTGGGATCGTCACCGACTGGGAGGGCCGTCCGCCCGGGCTCGGAAGCGAGCAGCGGATGGTGATCGCGGGCGATCGCCGGGTCCACGCCGCCGCCCTCGCCACGCTCGCCGCCGGCTGACCTTTCCCTACCCGGCCCGCGCCACTAGGTTGCGGGGCGCCACGGGTGAGAGCGGTGGAGGTGGGCGATGGGCGGGGCGAGACTGTGGCTCGGCCTCACGATCCTCCTGACGGCGTCGCTCGCCGGGACCGTCCGGGCCGAGGCGCCGCGGCCGGTGCACGGGATCGCCATGCACGGCGAGCCCGCCTTGCCGCCCGACTTCACCCATCTCCCTTACGCGAACCCGGATGCGCCCAAGGGCGGTAGGCTCACGCTCGCGGCGATCGGGACCTTCGACAATCTCCATCCCTACGTGCTCAAGGGCAACGACGCAGCGGGCTCCGGCCTCCCGTTCGAGAGCCTCACGATCCAGAACCTCGACGAGCCGTTCAGCGAGTACGGCCTGCTCGCCGAGACCATCGAGATGCCGGCCGATCGCTCCTGGGTGGCCTTCACGCTCAGGCCGCAGGCGCGTTGGCACGACGGCCGGCCGGTGACGGTCGACGACGTGATCTTCACCCTCGACGCCTTGAAGAGCAAGGGCGAGCCCTTCTACCGTGCCTATTACGCCAACGTCGTCGAGGCGGTGGCCGACGGCGAGCGGCGGGTGCGCTTCGTCTTCGACGGCACGATCAACCGCGAGCTCCCGCTCATCGTCGGCCAGATGCCCGTCCTCCCCAAGCATTACTGGGAGGGCCGCGACTTCGAGAAGACGACGCTCGAGCCGCCGCTCGGGTCCGGCGCCTATCGCGTCAAGTCGGTCGATCCTGGCCGTTCGATCACCTACGAGCGGGTGAGGGACTATTGGGGCGAGAAGGTGCCGGTGCAGCGCGGTCGGCACAATTACGACGAGCTGCGCTACGTCTATTTCCGCGACCCGAACGTCGCCCTCGAGGCCTTGAAGGCCGGCGAGTTCGATCTGCGGATCGAGAACAGCTCGCGCTTCTGGGCCACCGGCTACACCGGCCCGGCGGTCGAGCACGGGCTCCTCAAGAAGGAGGTGATCCCTCGTGAGGGCGGCGGGGCCATGCAGGGCTTCGTCTTCAACCTCAGGCGCGAGATCTTCCGCAATCGCGGCCTGCGCGAGGCTCTCAATTACGCCTTCGACTTCGAGTGGACGCGGAAGAACCTCTTCTACGACAACTACGCCCGCACCGAGAGCTACTTCCCGAACAGCCCGCTCGGTGCGCGCGCCCCGATCTCCGAGGCCGAGCGGGCACTCCTCGAGCCGTTCCGTGACCGGCTGCCGCGCGAGGTGTTCGAGAAAGTCTACGAGGCGCCGCGGACGGACGGGTCCGGCAACATCCGGGACAATCTCCGCAAGGCGGTGGAGATCCTCAAGGCCTCGGGCTACGAGGTCCGCGGCGGCCGGCTCGTCGAGCGGGCGAGCGGCCGGCCGGTCGCCTTCGAGATCCTGTTGGACCAGGGCGGTCTCTTCGAACGGATCGTCGGACCGTTCGTCAAGAACCTCGAGCGGCTCGGTGTGGAGGCAAGGGTGCGGGTGGTCGACGACGCCCAGTACGAGCGACGGCTCGAGACGTTCGACTTCGACATGGTGGTAGGGCTCTTCCCGCAGAGCCTCTCGCCCGGCAACGAGCAACGCGACTTCTGGGGTAGTGCCGCTGCCCGCACGAACGGCTCGCGCAACCTGATCGGGCTCGAGGACCCGGTCGTCGACCATCTGATCGAGCGGATCGTCCAGGCTCCCGACCGGGCGGCCCTCGAGGCCGCCTGCCGGGCGCTCGACCGGGTGCTGATCTGGGGCCACTACGTGATCCCGCACTGGCACAATCGCGAGACCTGGATCGCCCTCTGGGACAAGTTCGCCCGGCCGAAGCCCGACCCGCGCTACGGGATCGACATCTTCGCCTGGTGGATCGATCCCGCGAAGGAGCGGGCCCTCGACGAGCGGCGCCGGGCGCTCGGCCTCGCCGTGCGCTGATCCGACCCCGTGCTCGCCTACATCCTTCGCCGCCTGCTCCTGGTGATCCCGACGCTTCTCGGCATCCTGCTCGTCAACTTCGTCGTGATCCAGGCGGCACCGGGCGGGCCCGTGCAGAAGATCATCTCGGAGCTGAGCGGTCGCGGTGCCGGCGCCACCGCCCGGCTCACGGGCGGCGGGGGAGCGGGGGAGACAGGGCCCGCCTTCGAGGCACGCCAGCAACAACAGGGCGGGCCGCAGGGCGCCTATCGCGGCGCCCAGGGTCTGCCGCCCGAGCTGATCGCCCAGCTCGAGCGCCAGTTCGGCTTCGACCGCCCGGCGCACGAGCGCTTCTTCAAGATGCTCTACGATTATCTGCGCTTCGACTTCGGTACGAGCTATTTCCGCGATCGCACCGTGATCGAGCTCGTGCTCGACAAGATGCCGGTCTCGATCTCGCTCGGGGTCTGGACGACGCTCTTGACCTATCTCGTGGCGATCCCGCTCGGGATCGCCAAGGCGGTGCGCGACGGCTCGCGCTTCGATGTCTGGACGAGCGGGGCGATCGTGGTGGGCTACGCCGTCCCCTCCTTCCTCTTCGCGCTTCTCCTGATCGTGCTCTTCGCGGGCGGTAGCTACTGGCAGATCTTCCCGCTCCGCGGGCTCGTCTCCGAGGGCTGGGCCGAACTGCCCTGGCCCGAGCGAATCCTCGACTATCTCTGGCATCTCGTGTTGCCGATCGGGGCCATGCTCGTGGGCTCCTTCGCCACGCTCACCATGCTCACCAAGAACAGCTTCCTCGAGGAGATCAACAAACAGTACGTCATCACTGCCCGCGCCAAGGGTCTCACCCCACGCCGCGTGCTCTATGGCCACGTGTTCCGCAACGCCATGCTGATCGTGATCGCCGGTTTCCCGGGCGCCTTCGTCGGTATGCTGTTCACCGGTGCCCTGTTGATCGAGATCATCTTCTCGCTCGATGGCCTCGGTCTGCTCGGCTACGAGGCAGCTCTCAATCGCGACTATCCCTTGATGTTCGGGACGCTCTACATTTTCACGCTCTTGGGCCTCGTCATGAAGATCGTCTCCGACCTCACCTACGTGCTCGTCGATCCGCGGATCGACTTCGAGGCGCGGGCCGCCTGAGGCATGGGAGGCGCCGTCGTCCGCCGCGAGCGGGTCCGCTTCCTCGGGATACCCCTGAGGCTCACTCCGATCGGTGCCCGCCGGCTCGCCAATTTCGAGCGCAACCGGCGCGGGGCGGTGAGCCTCAGGATCTTCCTCCTGCTGTTCGTGGCGAGCCTGTTCGCCGAACTGATCGCCAACGACCGGCCGCTGCTGGTCCGCTACGACGGCGCCTTCTACGCGCCCTTCCTCGTCGCCTATCCCGAGACCGCCTTCGGCGGCTTCTTCGACACCGAGGCCGACTACCACGATCCGGAGGTGAGAGCGCTGATCGAGGAGAAGGGCTGGATCCTCTGGCCGCCCGTGCCCTATCGCTGGGACACGGTCGCCAAGGATCTTCGCGGCCCCGCGCCTTCGCCGCCCGACGCCCGCCACTGGCTCGGCACCGACGACCAGGCGCGCGACGTGCTCGCGCGCGTGATCTACGGCTTCCGCATCTCGGTGCTGTTCGGCCTCGCGCTCACCCTCGCGAGCTCGCTGATCGGCGTCGTCATGGGCGCGGTCCAGGGCTGGTTCGGCGGCTGGGTCGATCTCGGCCTGCAGCGCTTCCTCGAGATCTGGGGTGGGCTTCCCGTCCTCTACCTCCTGATCATCATCGCCTCCTTCCTGACACCGGGCTTCTGGACGCTCCTCGGGGTCATGCTGCTCTTCTCCTGGATGAGCCTCGTCGACGTGGTGCGGGCCGAGTTCCTGCGCGCTCGCAATTTCGACTTCGTCCGCGCCGCCCGGGCGCTCGGCGCCTCGAACGCGGTCCTGATGTTCCGCCACGTCTTGCCGAACGCCATGGTCTCGGCCTTGACCTTCCTGCCTTTCGTCCTCAACGGCTCGATCACGACCCTGACCTCGCTCGATTTCCTGGGCTTCGGCCTGCCGCCCGGCTCGCCTTCGCTGGGCGAGCTCCTCTCCCAGGGCAAGAACAATCTCCAGGCTCCTTGGCTCGGCCTCACGGGCTTCGTCGTGGTCGCCACGATGCTCTCGCTCTTGGTCTTCGTGGGCGAGGCGGTGCGCGACGCCTTCGATCCGAGGAAAACCTTTCGGTGAACCCCGAACCGCGAGCGCCCGCCCCGCCGCTCCTCGAGGTCCGCGACCTCGCGGTGCGCTTCCACCTCGAGGGGCGGGCGGTGGATGCGGTCGCCGGCGTCTCCTTCACCATCGAGCGCGGCGAGACGGTGGCACTCGTCGGCGAATCGGGCTCCGGCAAGTCGGTGACCGGCCTCTCGATCCTGCAGCTCCTGCCCTATCCGCGGGCCGAACACCCGAAGGGTTCGATCCGCTTCAGGGGCGAGGAGCTCGTGGGCCGGCCGGAGGCCTTCATGCGGACGATCCGCGGCGATCGGATCGCCATGATCTTCCAGGAGCCGATGACCTCGCTCAACCCGCTGCACACGGTCGAGCGGCAGATCGGCGAGGCGCTCCTCCTGCATCGCCGGATGGGCCGGGCGGAGCTGCGCGCCCGGGTCCTCGAGCTCTTGCGCCTCGTGGGCATTCCCGAGCCGGAGCAGCGCCGGCTTTCCTACCCGCACCAGCTCTCCGGCGGCCAACGCCAGCGCGTCATGATCGCGATGGCGCTCGCCAACGAGCCGGACCTGTTGATCGCCGACGAGCCCACCACGGCGGTCGACGTCACCATCCAGGCGCAGATCCTGCGGTTGTTGCAGGATCTCCAGCGGCGGATGGGGATGGCGATCCTGCTGATCACCCACGACCTCACGATCGTCCGCCACGTCGCCCATCGGGTGCTCGTCATGACCGGTGGCCGGCTGGTCGAGAGCGGGCCCACGGCGCGGGTCTTCGCCGAGCCGCGCCATCCCTACACGCGGCAGCTCCTCGCGGCGGAGCCGAAGGGGCGGCCGGCGCCGGTGGTCGCGGACGCGCCGGTCGTGGCCGAGCTGCGCGATCTCAAGGTCTATTTCCCTATCCAGCGCGGATTCCTGCGCCGGACGGTGGGCTGGGTGAAGGCGGTCGACGGTGTCGATCTCGAGCTCCGTGCGGGCGAGACGCTCGGCATCGTGGGCGAATCGGGCTCGGGCAAGACGACGCTCGGCCTCGCCCTGTTGCGGCTCCTGCCCTCGAGCGGGGCGATCCGCATCGCCGGTACCGACGTCCAGGGCTGGAGCTGGCGGCGCTTGCGGCCCTTGCGGCGGCAGATGCAGATCGTCTTCCAGGACCCGTTCGGCTCGCTCTCGCCGCGGATGTCGGTGGGTCAGATCGTCGAGGAGGGGCTCGCGATCCACCGGATCGGCACGGCCGCCGAGCGGGCCCGGGTGGTGGCGAAGGCGCTCGCCGAGGTGGGGCTCGACCCGGACTGGATGCACCGCTACCCGCACGAATTCTCGGGCGGCCAGCGGCAGCGGATCGCGATCGCCCGGGCCCTCGTCCTGGAGCCGCGGATACTGGTGCTCGACGAGCCGACCTCCGCGCTCGACATGTCGGTGCAGGCGCAGATCGTCGATCTTCTGCGTACGCTGCAGGAGAAGCGCGGGCTCGCCTACCTCTTCATCAGCCACGATCTGCGGGTGATCCGGGCGACGAGCCATCGGGTCATGGTGATGAAGGACGGTGTCGTGGTCGAGGAGGGGTCGGTGGAGCGGATCTTCGACGATCCGCGCCACCCCTACACGCGCGCGCTTCTGGCCGCGGCGCTGCGGGTCGAGGCGGTGGAGGGGGTGGTGCGGGGGTGAGGGAGAGGCGACCTTCTGTCATGTTCCAGAATTGTTTCCAGCACACCACGAAGGCCTTCTCTGCGCGAGGAGATCCCCTGTGCAGCCGGTTCCGGAGAACCTTCTCAAGCAATTCGCCATGCACTTCGCTTACAAAACGTCAGGTTTTCGGCTTCAAGATATCACGCCTCACTTCGAAAAGTATCAGCCCGGTCTTCCTTCCCCCGGCTTCGACGGAATAACTCCAAAAAAAGGGGATCATTTTGTCCGGGTTGTGGCGTCGATGGATCCAAGGCTACAAAGATACGCGCTTGCCGACCTCTGCAACAGCCCGCCAAATCTCAAGAATTGTCCGGACGAGCAGACCCGGCGGGAGCTTCTGCTGACCTTGCTTGCTTCTGACGGAATAAATCCACTATCCGTTCGACTCTCGACGGTTTCACTGGCTGCGGTGAAGGAGGCGTGGTGGAGCGCAGCATCTTGTCTCGATAAATCCCCTTCAGCAGCCGTCACGGCCGCTCGGACGCTTCTGGAAACAACCTGTAAAACGATTTTGCACGAGTTAAAAATCGAACTCGATAATTCGTGGGATCTTAATCGTCTTGTGAGGAAAACGCGCGAGGGTCTCGGCCTTTCAACTGGAGACGTAGCGCGGCAGGCCGCTAACGAACTCGCGTCTGGCTTAGCAGCGATTGTGAATGCTGTTGCAGCTTTAAGTAATAGCGCCGGCGTTCGCCATGGAACTGTTCACGGCATCACGTTAAACGATCGCACTGTGGCGAGCTTGTGCGTTCATGCGGCTGGCACATTGGCGCACTTCATTGTACAACGATATTTAGATACCCGATTGTCGCAGCAGGGGGACAGCACGACAAGCTGAGCTGGACGCTATCGGTGAAAGACCCGAACGCCATATGAAGCCCGATCGGGCCGTCGCGTGCGCCTTCCTCGGCCCGAGCGATAGCTTTCTCGCTCAGTGGTTGCGCCGTGGGGCGGGGCCGTGCGTCTCGACCACCCGGAGATGCAGCACCGCGGGCTCGAGGCAGGCCCCGGTCGAGAGCTGCCCCACGAGCGAGCGGTAGATCTCCTGCCAGGGCGTCTGCGAGGGCGGGACGGGCGGTTTTCTCCGCGCGAGCTCCGCACGACGCCTCGCGATTTCTTCCTCGCTCAGGAGCACGTCGAGCCGCCGGGCATGGAGATCGAGCCGCACGCGATCGCCGGTCTCGAGGATCGCGAGATTGCCCCCCACCGCCGCCTCGGGGCTGGCGTTCAGGATCGACGGGCTCTCGGAAGTGCCGGACTGGCGGCCGTCGCCGATCGTCGGCAGGGCCCGGATCCCCTTCTCGATCAGTTTCTTGGGCGGCCGCATGTTGACCACCTCGGGTGCTCCGGGATAGCCGACCGGTCCACAATAACGAATGAACAGAAAAGAATTCTCGTCGACGTCGAGATCCGGGTCGTCGATCCGGGCATGGTAGTCCTCGGGACCGTCGAACACCACGGCCTTGCCCTCGAACACGCCAGGATGCTCGGGATGCTCGAGATACTTGTGGCGGAACTCGGGCGTCACCACCGAGGTCTTCATCACGGCGGCATCGAAGATGTTGCCGGAGATGATGACGAAGCCGGCCTCGGGCTTCAACGGATCCTCGTAGGGCCGGATCACCCGGCGATCGCTCGAGAAGGGCACCTTCTCGAGGTTCTCGGCCACCGTCTCGCCGGTCACGGTGAGCGCATCACCGTGCAGCCGGCCCGCTTTCAAGAGCTCTTTCATGACCGCCGGGAGGCCGCCCGCCCGATAATATTCCTCGCAGAGATACTCGCCCGCGGGCTGGACGTTGACCAGAAGGGGCACGTCGCGGCCGAGCTCCCAGTCCTCGATCGTGAGCGACACGCCCATGTGGCGGGCGATCGCGATCACGTGCGGCGGGCAGTTGGTCGAAGCACCGATCGCCGCGGCGGCGACGATCGCGTTCTCGAAAGCCTTGCGGGTGAGGATCTTCGAGGGCCGCAGATCCTCGTGCACCATCTGCACGATCCGCTTGCCGGTCGCATAGGCGATCTGGCCGCGCTCGCGATAGGGCGCGGGAATGGCGGCACAGCCGGGCAAGCTCATCCCGAGCGCCTCGGCCATCGCGTTCATCGACGAGGCCGTGCCCATCGTGTTGCAATGGCCGATCGAGGGTGCGGAGGCCAGCGCCATGTCCATGAATTCGTCGTAGCCGATCTCGCCTTTGGCGTGCAGCTGGCGTGCGTGCCAGAGAATGGTGCCGGAGCCGGCGAGGCCACCTTTGTAGTAGCCGTTGAGCATCGGCCCGCCGGAGAGCACGATCGCCGGAATGTCGACCGTGGCCGCGCCCATCAGCAGCGCAGGCGTGGTCTTGTCGCATCCGGTAGTTAGTACCACGCCGTCGATCGGATAACCCCAGAGAACCTCGACGAGCGAGAGATATTGCAGGTTGCGGTCGAGCATCGCCGTCGGCCGCTTGCCGGTCTCCTGGATCGGGTGGACCGGGAACTCGAGCGGGATGCCGCCCGCGTCGCGGATGCCGGCCGCCACCCGCTTGGCGAGTTCGAGATGGTGGCGGTTGCAGGGGGCCAGATCCGAGCCGGTCTGGGCGATGCCGATGATCGGCCGGCCGGACTGCAGCTCCTCGCGGGTGAGCCCGAAATTGACGTACTTCTCGAGATAGAGCCCGGTCATGTCGGGCTCGCTCGGGTCGTCCCACCATTCCTGCGAGCGCAACCGCCGCTTGCCTTCGCCGTCGCCCCTGCCGGCCATCGGAGCTCTCCCCGGATCGTCCTGGCGCGGTTGAACGCCCGGCCGCCGCGGGCGTCAAGGCGAGCGGGGGCGGATCTGCCCGGCGCCGTCAACACTTCGTCAACCTTTCTCGGGCAGGTTCCTCCGCCGGGAACCGGAAGCGTGGGCGAGGTGCCGGTTGGTCGCGATCCTTCTCGTGGTCTGGGTCGTCGTCGCGGGCGGCGGCGCGGCGCGTACCTCCGTCGCCCCGCGGGCCGAGCCGCTCGCGGTCGCGATCGAGGCCGCTGCGGCCGCGCCGCACCGACCGCTGCCTCCGTTTCCCGCGCCGCCTGCCGGCGCCGGCCGGCGGGTCGGGCGACGGGCGGGCCTTCCCGATGCGACCGGACCGCCCACCCCGTCGCCGGGCCGTCCGGGACGGTGGAGTGTCGCGATGGCAGGGCCTATAAGCGCCCTCGGACCGCGACGAGCCCTGCCCATGCACGGATACGAGCCCGACCTGCCCGAGGCCCTGACCTTCGACGACGTCCTGCTCGAGCCCGCCTATTCCGAGGTGCTGCCGGGCGAGGTGGACGTGCGCACGCGCCTCACCCGCGAGATCGAGCTCGGCATCCCGCTGGTCTCGGCCGCCATGGACACGGTGACCGAGGCCAAGATGGCGATCGCCATGGCCCAGCACGGCGGGCTCGGCGTCCTGCACCGCAACCTCTCGATCGAGGAGCAGGCTGCCCAGGTCCAGCAGGTCAAGAAGTTCGAGGCCGGCATGGTGGTCAATCCCCTGACCGTGCGGCCCGACACCCCGCTCTGCGAGGCTCTCGATCTCATGGACCGGCACGGCATCTCGGGTCTGCCCGTCGTCGAGGGCCCGTCCGGGCGGCTGGTCGGCATCTTGACGCACCGCGACGTCCGCTTCGTGCCGAGGAGCGACCGGCCGGTGAAGGAGCTCATGACCGCCGAGCGGCTCGTGACGGTGCGGGAGGGCGTGGGCCGTGCGGAAGCCATGGCGCTCCTGCACGAGCACCGGATCGAGAAGCTGCTCGTGGTGGACGAGGCGTACCGGCTCAAGGGGCTCATCACGGTCAAGGACATCGAGAAGGCGCAGCGTTACCCGAACGCCTGCAAGGACGAACAGGGCCGGCTCCGGGTCGGGGCGGCGACCGGCACCGGCCGGGCCGGCATCGAGCGGGCCGAGGCCCTGGTCGCGGCCGGCTGCGACGTGGTCGTCGTCGATACCGCGCACGGTCACAGCCGCGGCGTGCTCGAGGCGGTCCGCGCGATCCGTCGGCTCTCGAACGCCGTGCAGATCGTCGCCGGCAACATCGCCACCGCGGCCGCCGCCGAGGCGCTGGTCGAGGCGGGTGCGGACGCCGTCAAGGTCGGCATCGGCCCGGGTTCGATCTGCACCACGCGGATCGTCGCGGGAGTGGGCGTGCCGCAGCTGAGCGCGATCTGGAGTGCCGCCGCCGCCTGTCGGCCGAAAGGTGTGCCGGTGATCGCCGACGGTGGCATCCGCGCCTCCGGCGACCTCGCCAAGGCGATCGCCGCCGGCGCCGATTGCGCCATGCTCGGCTCGATGTTGGCCGGCACCGACGAGGCGCCGGGCGAGGTGTTTCTCTACCAGGGCCGCTCCTACAAGGCCTATCGCGGCATGGGTTCGCTCGGCGCGATGGCCCGCGGCTCGGCCGACCGCTACTTCCAGGCCGAGGTGCGCGACAGCCTGAAGCTCGTTCCCGAAGGTGTCGAGGGGCGGGTGCCCTATCGCGGCCCGGTCGCCAACATCGTCCACCAGCTCGTGGGCGGGCTGCGCGCGGCCATGGGCTACACGGGCCAGCCCAGCATCGCGGCGATGCAGCGGGGCTGCCGGTTCCTGCGCGTCACCCAGGCCGGGGTGCGCGAAGGGCACGTCCACGACGTGGCCATCACGCGCGAGGCGCCCAATTACCCGCAATCGAACTGACACGCCGCCCGCCCGTGGTCGAACCGACCGGTCGGCGCGCCTCGGCCGTTAACTCGGCGTCAATCGAAGCCTCCTAGCCTCGGGCCGGTTCGATCCGGCGGAGGTCGGGGCGCGTGAGCGATGCGGATGTGCGCGGGTCGGTGGTGCGGGCCCTGCTGCTGGTCGGCCTCGTGACCGCGCTCGCGTTGCTGTGGCCCGCCCTGGCGCCGGTGCACGCCTGGCTCGAAGGCGCACCCTGGCGGCCGGCCGCGGGCATCCTGGTCGGTCCCGGCCTGGCGCTCGCCGCCCTGACGTTGGTCGCGGAGGATCGCGGGCGTCTCGCGCCCGGCGCGACCCCTGCGCTCGTGGCGGCCTTGCTCGGCCTGCTCGCGGCGCTCCGGCTCGTTCCGCTCGATGCGCTCCTCCTCGCCGCCGTCCCACTCGTGCCGGCGCTGGTTCCGGCTCGGCCGCGACGGGGCGAGCCGCCGTCGCCTTCGCCCGACGAGCTGCCCGATCCGCTGCTCGCGGTCGACGGTCGAGGGATCGTCGGCTGGGCCAACCCGGCCGCCCGACGCCTGCTCGGAGCGCCGCTCGTGGGCCGACCGCTGGCGCGCTACCTGCCGGCGCTCCAGGAACCGGCCCGCCTGGCCGAGCTCGTCTTCGCGGGTCCCGTCGAGCTCGAGGCCGTGCACGAGTCGAGCCGGCCGGTGCCGGTCGAGGTACGGGTCGTCGCCTGGCGCGACGGCCACGTGTTGCGGCTCCTCGACGCGGCGGCCCGGGCGCGCGAGCGGGCGCAGATGGCGGAGCTCGCCTGGCAGGATCCGCTCACCGGCCTGCCGAACCGGCGCCTCCTCCAGGATCGGGCCGGCCAGGCCCTCGCCCAGGCCGAGCGGCATCGCCAGCCGTTCGCCCTCATGCTGCTCGATCTCGACCGGTTCAAGGAGGTCAACGACACGCTCGGCCACCGGGTGGGTGACCTGCTGCTGCAGCAGGTGGCCGAGCGGCTGGCGCGGCCCCTGCGGCGCAGCGACACCCTCGCCCGGCTGGGCGGCGACGAGTTCGCCGTCCTCTTGGCGCCGCCGACCGGCCTCGACACCGCCTGTCGGGTGGCCGAGCGGCTGGTCGAGCAGCTCGTCGAGCCGTTCACCGTCGACGGCTCCCGCCTCGAGGTGGGGGTGAGCATCGGCGTCGCCCTCTATCCCGACCACGGGGCCGAGCTCGACACGCTCCTGCAGCAGGCCGACGCCGCGATGTACAAGGCCAAGCGGGAGCGGCTCGGTTTCGTCGTCTGCAACGTCGAGCAGCCGGACACTACGCGGCGGCTGCTCGAGCTGCGGCGCGACATCCAGGAGGCGCTCGCCGCCGACCGGCTCCTCCTCCTCTTCCAGCCGAAGGTGGCGGCCGACAGTCGCCAGGTGGTGGGGTTCGAGGCGCTGTTGCGCTGGCCGCACCCCGAGCTCGGCCTGCTCGAGCCGGGCACTTTCCTGCCGGTAGTGGAGCAGACCGGGCTCGTCGCCCGGCTCGCCTTCTGGACGCTCAACGTCTGCCTGCGCGAGCAGCGGCGCTGGCGGCTGGCCGGCCACGATCTGCCGGTGGCGCTCAACCTGGCGCCCGCTTGTCTGCGCCTTCCGGAGCTGCCGCAGCTCCTGCGCATGACCCTCGGGCACTGGGAGACCCGTGCCGACCGTCTCGTCCTCGAGCTGCCCGAGAGTGCCGTGATGGCCGATGTCGAGGCGGCCGCACCGGTTCTGCAGGCGATCGCCGCCACCGGCTGCGAGCTGGCGCTCGACGAATTCGGCGCCGGCCGCTCCTCGCTCGTCCATCTGGCACGGCTCGCGGTGCACGAGCTCAAGATCCCGCGCACGCTGGTTCAGGCGATGGAAGGAGACGGGCCGAGCCGAGTGGTCGCCCGCTCGATCGTCCGCCTCGCTCACGGGCTCGGCCATCGGGTGGTGGCGACCGGGGTCGAGACCGAGACCAACGCCGCTCGACTCCGGGCGATGCGCTGCGACCAGCTCCAGGGATTCCTGTTCGGCCGGCCGGTGCCGGGCGAGGAGGTGCCCGCGCTCTTGCGCGCCGGTCGGCTCCCGGCCGGTTGAGTGCCGATCGGCAGGAGGGGAGCGCCCGAGGAGACGTGCCGTTCACCCATCCTCGCCGCGGGCCCGAGGCGATCGCGCGGCGGCCGGTGTCGCAGCGCGGTTCGGAAGCGGCGGACATCGAGCGGGTAGCCGAGGCCCGAACGGTCGCCGCGGACGGCCGTCCCGACCGGGCCGGCGCATCGCAAGGGACGCCCGAGGTCGGCGGGGACGCGCGGAATCGCCGTCACGCCAGCGGGTCGACCCGCGCCGAGGGCGGCGCCAGTCGCGACCGCGTCCGGACCTCGCTCTCCGATGATACGGGCGGAGGCGCGGTCCGAGGGAGCGTTCCAGCCGAAACGAGGTCGCGGCCCTCGCCGGCCGGCGGTCGCCGCGGCCCGTCGGCCCGAGCAACGCGGGCGGGAAAGGAGCCGACGCACCCGATCTCGCGGCCGGCCGACGGCGCGGGCGGTGAGCCGGAGGACCGCAGGCGGAGGCCGAGGCGCCGCCGGCTCCGCCCGAAGCGGCGTCCTCGGATGCAGCGCAGGGATCGACCTCCTGCCCGTCGTCGGGACCAGAGCCGTTCCGCCGGACGCCCCGTCGTCGGGCGCGAGCCGGGCGGGAGCGTGGTCGGCGCGGATCCCGGTCGAGGGCGCGAGGCCGAGGGACCCGGGCGGGGCCGCCGCTATCGCCGGCCGGGCTCGTGGACCGCGAGCAGGAGGAGAAGGCCCGAGGCGAACAGGAGCAGGATCACCGTCATGCCGATGCGCTGGCTCGCGAAGAGGCCCGTGACGGTCGCCACCGCCCAGGGGCCGAGGGCCGCGGTGATGCGGCCGGTGAGCGCGTAGAGGCCGAAGAGCTCGGCCCGGGCGTCCTCCGGGGCGAGCCGAGCGAGGAGGGAGCGGCTCGCCGCCTGGGCCGGGCCGACGAAGAGCCCGAGGGCGGCGCCCACGATCCAGAAGGCGGTCTTGCTCGTGACCAGGAGCGCCACGAGCCCGAAACCGAGCAGCCCGCACAGCGCCAGCAGGATCGTCCGCTTCGAGCCGAGCCGGTCGTCGAGCGGGGCGAGCAACCAGGCGCCGAGCCCGGCGGTCAGGTTCAAGACGATGCCGAACGACATCACCTCGTGGACGTCCATGGCGAAGCTGCCGGCGGCGTAGAGCCCGCCGAAGGTGAAGAGCGTGTTCAGGCCGTCGTTGTAGAGCAACCGAGCGAGGAGGAAGCGGGCGATCGAGGGATGCGCCCGCAGGAGTGCCACGGTCCCGGCGAGCCGATCGCGGGCGGCGCGCAGGATCCGCTCGAGCGGCGCCTCGACGCGCGGCCGATCCGGCACCAGGAACGCCATCGGCAGAGTGAAGAGCACGAGGGCCGAAGCCGTGACGGGCCCCGCGATCCGCACGGGCTCGGCGGCCTCGCGGTCGAGCCCGAAGGGAGGTTCGGCCGGCAGCACGAAGACGAAGAGCACGAGCAGGAGCGCCACGAGGCCCGAGCCGTAGCCGATCGCCCAGGCGCGCCCCGACCAGAGGCCGATCCGCTCGGGTGGTGCGAGATCGGGCAGGAGCGCGTTGTAGAAGACCGCGCCGAGCTCGAGCGCGGTGTTCGCGAGGAGCACGAGGGCGAGCCCCGGAAGGGCCGCCTCCGGGACGGGGGTGACGAACCAGAGCCCGGCGGTGGCGAGCGCCGCCGCACCCGATGTGGCGAGGATCCAGGGCTTGCGCGGGCCGCCTTCGTCGGCGATCGCGCCACAGACCGGCGCCAGCACGGCGAGAACCAGGCCCGAGAGCGCCATCGTCCAGCCCCAGAGCTCGGTGCCGCGCACCTCGTCGCCGATCACGCCGCGGGCGAAGTAGGCCGGGAACACGAAGGTCACGACGATCGCGGCGAAGGGCGAGGTGGCGCAGTCCCAGAGCGCCCAGGCGACCAGCGCGCGGGTCGAGCCCGCGGCCGGCTTCATGCCGCGCTCCGGCGGCGAGGTGGGGCGGACCGGCACCGGCCGCTCGGCCGAGCCTCCGCCGAGGTGGACCGGACCCCGTGCCTCGCGCGGCCGTCGGGTCGCTGCCGGATCCGAGCGTCGAAAGCGAGCGCGGCGCCGCGCGGACCGCCCACTCCCTGGCCCGTGGGGCTCGATCGGTCGGGATCCGGGCCCCGACGGTTATCGGAACCGCCGACCGCGCCGGTGCCCGGTCGCGACGACGCCCGAGCAGCTCGGTCGGCCGCAGCCCATGGGCGGGGCTTGCCGGCGCCGGCGCCGGCGACCATCTGCCGGAGGTGAGCGAACGCACGGGAGCGGTCGGCGATGACCGGGCTCGTCGGGCGACTGATCGACAAGCTGCGGCGAGGGAGGTGGACGATGGCGGCGGTCCCACCGGTCTGCAATTTCGGGGAGAAGGCCAAGCCGTTCGAGCTGCCGGCGACCGACGGCCGCCGGTACCGGCTCGAGGATCTCGTGGGGCCGAAGGGCCTCGTCCTGGTCTTCATGTGCAACCACTGCCCCTATGTGAAGGCGATCATCGACAAGCTGATCCGCGACGCCAAGGACCTCGCGGCGATCGGCGTCAACACCGCGGCGATCTGCTCGAACGATCCCGAGGCCTATCCCGAGGACAGTTTCGAGAACATGCGCCGCTGGGCCGAGGAGAAGCGCTTCCCGTTCCCCTACCTGCACGACCTGAGCCAGGATGTGGCGCGCGCCTACGGCGCCGTCTGCACCCCGGACTTCTTCGGCTACAACGCGAAGCTCGAGCTGCAGTATCGCGGCCGGCTCGACGCTTCCGGCCGCAGCCCGGTCGAGGGGGCGCGGCGCGAGCTGTTCGAGGCCATGAAGCTCGTGGCCGAGACCGGCCGGGGACCGGCCGAGCAGATCCCCTCCATGGGCTGCTCGATCAAATGGCGGCAGGCCGCCTGAGACGGGCATCCGCGCGGCCGCGGCGGGCGGGGCGTCAGGCGGCCTCGCCCTTGGGCCGCACGAGATCGAGCGCCTGCTTGGCGACGGCGGCGGTCGGCTCGCCGGAGCCCGCGACCTGGACGGTCGGGAAGGCGAACTTGATGCCGTTCGCCTCGAAGGCCTTCTTGATCATGGCGTAGGCTCGGCGGCGGATCGTGAACTGCTCGCCCGGCTTGGTCTTCATCTTCATCCGGATCTGGATGGCGAAGTCGCCGAACTGATCGACCCCCTGCATCTTCAGGGTTTCGATGATGTTGGGGCGGAACTCTCCGATCTCGAGGAGCTCTTTGCCGATCTGCTTGATGATCTTCTTGGCCTTGTCGAGATCGGTGTCGTAGGTCACGCTGACGGTCATCTTGTCGATGACCCAGTCGCGGCTCATGTTCTGGATCGCGCCGAGCGATCCGAAGGGCACGGTGAAGAGCGGGCCGCGGTGGTGTCGGAGCTTGATCGAGCGTAGCGAGAAGCTCTCGACCGTGCCCTTGAAGCTACCGGACTGGATGTACTCGCCGACCCGGAAGGCGTCGTCCATCAGATAGAAGATGCCGGCGATGATGTCGCGGACGATGGTCTGGGCACCGAAGCCGACCGCGACGCCGACCACGCCCGCACCGGCGATCAAGGGGCCGATCTCGAAGCCCAGGGAGGAGAGGGCCATCAGCACCGCCATCGTCGCGAGGACCACGAGCGCCACGTTGCGCAGGATCGGCAAGAGCGTGCGCAGCCGGGCGTTGCGCTGCGCCTCCTCGCTGCCCGGCTCGGTGATCCGCTCGGCATCGGCGAGCCGCCGGTCGACCCAGGCACGGAACAGATGCCAGAGGAGGTCGAGCGCGAGCAGCACGATTCCGGCCTGGAGGACGCCGGCGATCAGGCGGGTGGCCATGGTCTCGCGGGCCGCGATCGTGCCGAGGTCGAGCCCGAGCACGCCGGCCACGAACAGGATGGCGCCGGCGATCACGAGCGCCCGCAGGCCGCGCTCGAGGCCGACGGCGAGCAGGCTCGGTGCCGCGACCGTCTCGCCGCCAGCTTCGGCGGGCCGCAGCAGCATCGCGACCGACTGGTCGACGAGGCGGAGCAGCAGCGGCACGAGCGCCGCGGCGAGGCCGATCCAGAACAGGCGGCCGGCGCCCGCGACCACCAGGATCCACAGCAGCAGGAGGTAGGCCGAGAGCGCCCAGGAGAGGGCACGCGAGGGTGCGGGACCGTCGTCCCGGCGCGGCGGACGGCGCCAGATCGCGCCCAGGCCGAGCGCGAGCCAGACCGCCGCGGCGACGGCGGTGGCGAGGGCCCGGAACCCGGGCGAGGCACCGAGGTCGGGCAGAAGGCCGAGGCTGAACCGGGCCACCACGAACCAGCCGACCAGCAGCACGAGCCAGCGGGCCCAGTAGTGGGCCGCCGGATCGCTCATCGGCACGATCCGGAAGCGGGGTGCTTCCGGGGCGAGGAAGAAGCGGGCGGCGACGATCGTGAGCCGGACGACCAGGAAGGCCAGGAGATAGCCGAGCACCACCGAATGGAGGAGCGGCGGCCAGGAGAAGAGGAGGAAGGCGCCGACACTCCCGAGAGCGAAGGAGGCGACCCAGAGGAGTCCGAAGCCCAGCCGCATGCCGACCGCCCGCAGCCGCTCGATCGGCGTATCGAGCGGGCTCGCGCCGATCCGCTCGCGTACCCGGGCCGACAACCGCCAGAACACCGCCTCGGTGCCGAAGCCGAGTGCCACGAAGCCCGCGAGCAGGAGGAGGATCGTCCCGAACCCGTGCTGCTGCATCTCGCCGCCGAGCGCGGCACCGATCCGGACGAGCTCCGCCGGCACGAGCGGGCTCGCCTGCACGAGTTCGCGAAGCCGGGTGCGCACCGTGGCCACCGTCCGAGCCAGCTGCTCCTCGAGCGGCACCTGCTCCGCGACCGTCGGTGTCGCGGGTGCCACCGGCGCCGCAGGGTCGACCGGCCGCTGCGCCTCGAGCCAGGCCCGCACCCCCGGATCGGCGAGCAAGCGGACGAGCTCCTCGACGGCGGTAGGTGGCTCGGCCGATGGCGTCTGCGCGCGCACCGGAAGGGCGAGCAACAGCAGGAGGCAGACTGCGGGTAGCGGCCACAGGCGATGCCGGCCGAGCGACCGGCGGGACGGAGCCATCGGTTGGAGCTGGGCCGGCACGGGCGGAATCCTTCGCGGACGAACGAACCATCGTCTCTCGTAGCAGCAACCCGGGCAGGGTGCACTCCGGCCGCGGCCGGAAGCGGCCGGAGCGGGAACGGTGGCGCCGGCACGCCGACCCTCCGGTCCGGTGCCCACCGGCCGGGGGTCACCAGTAGAGGTGCAGCCGACCGCCCTCGACCGACCAGGAGGCGAGCCGGGCGAGGAAGCTCGTGCCCAAGAGCGAAACCGGCATCGGTGCCTCGATGACGAAGGCCTCGAGCCCCCACAGGGCGAGCTGCCCGATCCGCAGCTCGCGCAGGGTGACGGGAGCCGCGCGGACGATGCCGTTGGCGGTGGCGACCCGCCGGGTGAAGCGCAGCCGGCCGGGCAACAGGCCGATGCGCCGGGCGTCGTCGGGGGAGAGGACGACGGCGCTCGCGCCGGTGTCGATCAGGAAATCGACCGGAACACCGTCGACCCGGGCGGTCAAGGAGAAGTGCCCGTGCGGCCCGGGCGGCACGACGATCCGGTTCCAGCCGCCTTCCACGGCCGGTGCGGTGGCGGTCGTCCCGGGCGCGGCCCGCGTCTCGCCGACCCGCTCGACCCGATGCGGAGCGAGGCTCGGCCAGGCGATGGCCGCGCCGAGCAGGGCGAGGAGGAGAAGGCCGAAGCCGCGCAAGCCGGGCTCCCGACAAGCCGCCACCGAGCTTGCCACGCTCCGGTTGACGAAAGCTTTCCGGCCGGCCGCCGTCGGCCGTATGGCCGGCCCGCTACGGGCGTGCTTCCCGTTCGCCGCCGGCCCGGCGAGGATCGGGCGAAACGGCCGGGGCGGGCGGCCCGGGAGGCGAGCGATGGATCCGTTGCAGCGACGCCGGCTCGGCCGGTCGCGGGTCGAGGTCACGGCGATGGGGTTCGGGGGTGCGCCGATCGGCGGCTTCCGCTTCCGGATCCACCCCGACGAGGCCCGCGGCTGCGTGCGCACGGCCTACGACGCCGGGTTGCGCTACCTCGACACCTCGCCCTTCTACGGCTACGGCCGCAGCGAGCTCGTCATGGGCGAGGTGTTGCGGCACGTGCCGCGCGAGAGCTTCGTGCTCTCGACCAAGATCGGCCGCTGGATGAGCCCGTTGCGACCGGGCGAGACGGTGCCGGGCCTGCGGCCGCACGGTCTGCCCTTCAAGCCGACCTTCGACTATTCGCGGGCGGGCGTGCGCCGGTCGCTCGAGCAGTCGCACATGCGCACCGGTCTCGCCACCTTCGACATCGTCTTCGTCCACGACGTCGATCTCTGGACACTCCGCGACCCGGAGCTGCTCGAGCGGCACTATCGCCAGGCGGTCGAGGAGGCGATCCCGGAGCTGTGCGATCTGCGCGCCGCGGGCGCGATCGGTGCGGTGGGTGTGGGGCTCAACGAGGTGGGGACCGCGCTCCGCTTCGCCCGCGACAGCGACATCGACGCGATTCTCCTGGCCTCGCGCTACACGCTGCTCGAGCAGGGAGCGCTCGACGAGCTCCTGCCCCTCTGCGAGCGCAAGGGCATCGGGGTCGTGATCGGCGGGCCCTACAATACCGGCATCCTCGTGACCGGTCCCGTGCCTGGCGCCAAGTGGGACTACGACACCGCCCCGGCCTGGGCGCTCGAGAAGGCCGGCCGGCTCGAGGCCGTCTGTGCCCGGCACGACGTGCCGCTGCCGGCGGTCGCCCTGCAGTTCCCGCTCGCCCACCCGGCGGTCGCCTCGGTGATCCCGGGTGCCACGAGCCGCGAGGAGGTCCTGCAGGGCGTGGCCTGGATGCGTCGGCCGATCCCGGCGGCACTCTGGCAGGAGCTCCGGGCCGAGGGCCTGATCGACCCGCGAGCCCCGTTGCCGGGCTGAGCGGGGCGGCCGCCGCGGGTGGGCTCGGCGCGGGCGGAGCGCATCGACGAGGTCGGCGCCGATGCTCGGGCCGGGGGCGTCGAAGGCGATCGTGACCGGGTCGTCGGCCGGACCGGACGGGGCGCGCTCGCCGGCGAGAGGGTCGAGCGCGGTCTGGATCTCCGCTGCGCTCGGGCAACGGCGGGTCTCGCGGACCTGCCGGGCGACCGGAGAAGCGACGGCCTCGAGCATCGAGCGGACCACCGCGATCGCGTGGGCCCGCGGGCCGCCCGGCTCCTCGACGAGGGTCCGGTGCGCCTCGCCCGCGACGAGGGGCGTCTCCTGCAGGGCGTCGGGCGGGGGCACGCCGCAAGGGTCCGCCACGAGCAGCCGTCGTTCAGGACGAAGGCGGGGCCGTAGAGCCGGGGCGAGAAGGACGGCCGAGCCCCGACCAGCCGCGGGATCGCGCCGCGGTCGGCGAACATCCGCCGGAGTGCGATGGTCTCGCCGCTCTCGCGGGTGAAGCGGAGCGGTCGATCGGCCGCCGGCTCGAACAGGACGAGATCGGGGCGCCAGCCGGTCGAGCCGCACCCGGGCGAAGCGGTCGGAGCAGGTGCCGAGCAGACGGACGGGGATCGCGAGGGCCCGGCGCACGGCCTCCCCGAGACGGCCGTCCCGACGCCGCCGATCGGGGCTGGCGCCGAGCCACGCGAGCGGTCGAGCGACGGGCGCCTCAGCCGCGCATGCTGCGCGGCAGCTCGCCCACGAGGCCCATGGCGTGACGCATGAAGAAGCGCTTGGCGGGCGGCAGCCGTTCGACCAGGCCGAGGCCCAGATTGCGCAGGAGCCGAAGCGGCTCGAAGTCGTTCGAGAAGAGCCGCTCGATGCCGTGGCAGATCGCGACGAGGGCGAGCCCGTCGAAGCGCCGCCAGGCGGCGTAGCGCTCGAGGGCGGCGGCATCACCGGGGTCGAGGCCGAGGCGCAGGCGGTCCTCGACCACCTCGGCGAGTGCCGCCACGTCGCGCAGCGCGAGGTTCCAGCCCTGGCCCGCGATCGGGTGGATGCCGCGGGCGGCATCGCCCACGAGGGCCGCGCGCTCGCTCACGAGCCGCTCGGCCTCGACCAGAACGAGGGGGAAGTAGAAGCGGCGGCCCTCGAGCTCGATCCCGCCCAAGAGATCGCCGAACCGCTCCTCCACCTCGGCGGCGAAGGCGCGGTCGTCGAGGGCGCGCATCGCCGCCGCCTTGCCGGCCTCGAGCGCCCAGACGATCGAGGAGCGGCTGCCGCGCATCGGCAGGACGGCGAAGGGGCCGTCGGGGAAGAAGCGCTCGACCGCTCTTCCGTGGTGCGGCCGCTCGTGGCGCAGCGTGCAGACGATGGCGAGCTCGCGATAGTCGAAGCGCCGGTCGGCGATGCCGAGCAGCTCGCGGGTCGGCGAGAGGCGACCTTCGCAGACCGCGAGCAGCCGGGCTTCGACCGCGCGGCCGTCCTCGAGGCCGAGGCGGATCGCGAACGACCCCGGCGCGACCGAGGCGATCCGCGCCGGCGCCAGAACCGCTGTCCCGGGAAGGTCGCCGACCGCCGCCTGGAGGGCCAGGCGGAGCGTGCGGTTGGGCACGATCCAGCCCAAGGGCTCGGGGCCGATCTCGCGATGGTCGTAGCGGACGCCCACGGGGCTGCCGGCTTCGCCCACCAGGATCTCGAGGATGGGCTCGGCATCGGGGGCGATCGTGGGCCAGACGCCGAGGCTCGCGAGAAAGCGCTGGCTGCCGCGCGCAACCGCGGTCACCCGGCCGTCGTGCTCGGGCTCGACCAGCGTGGAAAGCGGTGCCTGCTCGATCACCGCGAGTTCGGCACCGGCACGGCCCAGGGCCGCGGCCAGGGCGAGCCCGGTGAGCCCGCCGCCGGCGATCGCGAGATCGACCTCGAGCGGCTCCCCCCTCGCTGCCTGCTCCTTGGCCATCGGCTGCCCGTACCTCGATCAGCGCGCCCGAAGGCGCCCGCCCGGGGGCCGAGCTAGCCGAGCCTCGGCGTCTGGCACAGGGCTTGCGACAGCGGATCGCAGGTCGGCGGGCCCGCGGCGTGTGCCGGGCCCTCCGGCCGTCGGTTTGGCCCGAGCGCCGCCTTTCGGCCCCGTCGGAGGGCGGCGGATTGGACCCGGACGGTCACCCGGCCTCCGGGTCCTTTTTTCTCGGAGGCCCCGGTGGATCGCTTCCACCGAGCGCGGGCAGGCGCTAGCCGAGCGCGGCCGCCCGGTCGGCGAGCGCGGCCAGCGCCCGGCGGAGGAGGAGGGGAGCCGGGCGGCCGGTGCTCTTGAGCTCGCTCTCGACCTCGACGAGGCGGGCGAGCTCGGCGAGCAACCGCTCGCTCGGCCAACGGGCGAGGGCGGCCGCGAGCCGGTCCTTGAGGCGGAAATGCACCGGTGGCCGGGCGCCCGCGAGCGCCGCCTCGACGCTCGCCCCGCGCTCGACCTCGGCGCGCAGCCGCAAGAGGCGGAGCAGCGTGGTGCTCGTGGCGCGCAGGATCCGCACCGGCTCCTCGCCGGTCGCCAAGAGGCGTGCGAGGTCGCGCTCGAGCCGGGCGGCATCGCCCAAGAGGGCGGCGAGCACCGCATCGTCGAGGGCGAGGGCCCCACCTTCGCCCACCACCGCGGCGGCGTCGGCGAGGCGCACGCGGCGGCCTCCCTCGGGGCCCAGATACAGCGCGAGCTTCTCGATCTCGGCCCGGAGCACGCCGCGATCGGCACCCTGCCGCTCGACCAGGAAGGCGAGCGCCTCGGGCTCGGCCTCGAGGCCGTGCTCGGCGAGCAGCGCGCGGATCGTGCGAGCGCGCTCGCGTTCGCCCTCGGGCCAGCAGCCGATCGCGGCGGCGGCGGCCGCCTTCTCGACCGCCTGTCGCAGTTTCGAGGAGGGGCCGAGATCGCCCGCCTCGACCACCACGAGCGCCTCGATCCGCTCGAGGCCGAGCAAGAGGTCGACCGCCTTGACGATCGCGTCGTCGGCGCCGCGCACGCGGACCAGGCGCCGGCCGCCCAGGAGGCAGAGCGCCTGCGCCTCGAGCGCCAGGCGCTGCGGCTCGCTCTTGAGCCGGTCCGGCTCGAGCTCGCTCACCCGGAAGGGATCGGCGAGGTCCTCCACCACACTGCGGCCGAGTCGGCCGGCGCGCTCGGCGACCAGGCCGGCATCGGGGCCGAACAGCAGGACGAGGCCGATCGCGGGATCGGGTCGATCGAGGAAGGCCTCGACCCGGGCCGCCGGCAGCCTCACGCCTCGCCGCCCGCGAAATGGACGGCGAGACGGGTGCGGATCTCGCGGGCGAGCTCCTTGGCCGCACGCCGTTCGGCGTCCTGCTCGGCGACCAGGGTGGCGTAGGGCGCGCGCACGACGTTGTAGCTCGCCACCCGGCGGACGGCGGAGCGGTAGAGGATCCGGCCGTCGGCCTTGCGGACGAGGTCGAAGCGGGCGGCGAGGGTCAAATCGAAGCGAGTCGTGACGTCGTCGAGCTGGACGGCGAGCGGGCTCTTCTCGCGTTCGAGGCGGACGACGAGCGTGTGCCGCGGCGGCGGCGCGAGACCGGCCGGGTCGAGCTCGCGGCGCAGCTCGCCCGCCAGGATCTGGCCGAGCCGGGTGTGCGGGGCGTCGATCTCGATCGCGGCGAGGGCCGGGTTGACCCGCTCGCCGAGGCCGGGACCGTGCAGCGGGGTCAGCGTGCAGCCGGACAGCGCCGACGAGCCGAAGAAGGCGAGGAGCGCACGGCGGGACGGCTCAGGCCACGACATTGACGATCTTGTCGGGCACCACGATCACCCGCCTCGGGCTGCGGCCATCGAGCGCTCGGCGCACCGCCGGGTCGGCGAGTGCCGCCGCCTCGATCGTGGCGCTGTCGGCCCCGCGGGCGACGCTGATCTCGGAACGGCGCTTGCCGTTGACCTGGACCGGGAGGGTGATCCGGTCCTCCACGAGAAAGACCGGATCGGCCACGAGCCAGGGCGTGTCGGCGAGGAGCGTCCGGTGGCCGAGACGCTCCCAGAGCTCCTCGGCCAGATGCGGGGTCATGGGCTCGATCAGGCGGACGAAGGTCTCGAGCGCCCGGCGCAGGAGCGCCCCGTTGCCGCCCCGATAGTCCTCGATGCCGTTGGTGAGCTCGCGCACGAGCGCGACCGCCTTGTTGAAGTGGAAGCGCTCGAGGGCGTCGGTGACCTGGGCGATCGAGCGGTGGAGGAGGCGGAAGAGCGCCAGATCCTCGCCCGCGAGGCTCTCCTCGGCCACGGGCGTGCCGGGGGGCGGCAGGTGCGGCAGCCGCTCGTCGACGATCCGCCAGAGACGGTTGAGGTAGCGCCAGGCCCCGTCGATGCCGGCATCGGTCCACTCGAGGTCGCGCTCGGGCGGGCTGTCGGAGAGCATGAAGAGGCGCGCGGTGTCGGCGCCGTAGGATTCGATGATCTCCGAGGGGTCGACGGTGTTGAGCTTGGATTTGCTCATCTTCTCGACCCGGCCGGCGATCACCTTGCGGCCGTCGCGGGTGCGCAGCTCGCCCGTCTCGTCCTTCACCACCTCCTTGGGCTCGAGCCAGTTCCCCCGCTCGTCGCGGTAGGTCTGATGCGTGATCATGCCCTGCGTGAACAGGCCCGCGAACGGCTCGTCGATGTCGAGATAGCCGCAGTCGCGCATCGCCCGGGTGAAGAAGCGCGAATAGAGCAGGTGCAGGACGGCGTGCTCGATGCCGCCGATATACTGGTCGACCGGCAGCCAGTAGGCGACCGCCTCCTTGTCGAACGGGCGATCCGGGTTCTTGGGGTCGCAGAAGCGGGCGAAGTACCAGGAGCTCTCGACGAAGGTGTCGAAGGTGTCGGTCTCGCGCTGGGCCGGGCCGCCGCAGCGCGGGCAGCTCGTGTGCTTCCAGGTCGGATGGCGGTCGAGCGGGTTGCCGGCGCCCGTGATGTCGACATCTTCGGGCAGGAGAACCGGAAGCTGCTCCACCGGCACGGGCACGACCCCGCAAGCGGGGCAGTGGATCATCGGGATCGGGCAGCCCCAATAGCGCTGGCGGGATACGCCCCAGTCGCGAAGGCGCCAGGTGACCTCGCCGCGGCCCACACCCAGCCGCTCGAGCTCCTGCACGATCCGCTTCTTGGCCGCCGGCACGTCGAGCCCGTCGAGGAAGCCCGAGTTGAAGAGCCGGCCGTCGCCGACATAGGCCTCGGCGCCGATCGCGAAGGTCGAAGGATCCGCACCCTCGGGCAGGACCACGGGCAGGACCGGCAGGCCGTATTTGCGGGCGAACTCGAGGTCGCGCTGGTCGTGGGCGGGGCAGCCGAAGATCGCGCCCGTGCCGTATTCGGAGAGCACGAAATTGGCGACGTAGACCGGCAGGAGCTGTTCGGGGCGGACCGGGTTGCGGCAGCGCAGGCCGGTGTCGAAGCCGCGCTTCTCCATGGTCTCGAGCTCGGCCTCGGAGGTGCCGCCCTTGAGGCACTCGGCGACGAAGGCGGCAAGCGCCGGATCGCGCGCGGCGAGTTCGCTCGTGAGCGGATGGTCGGGGGCGAGCGCCATGAAGGAGGCGCCGAAGAGCGTGTCGGGCCGGGTCGAGAACACCTCGAGCCGGTCGCTGCGCCCGACGATCTCGAAAGCGATGCGGGCACCCTCCGAGCGGCCGAGCCAGTTGCGCTGCATGAGCCGGACCTTCTCCGGCCAGCGCTCGAGGCGGTCGAGGGCGGCCAGGAGGTCGTCGGCGTAGGCGGTGATCTTGAAGAACCACTGGGCGAGCTTGCGGCGCTCGACCGGTGCACCCGAGCGCCAGCCCTTGCCGTCGATCACCTGCTCGTTGGCGAGCACGGTCTGGTCGACCGGGTCCCAGTTGACCCAGCTCTCCCGCCGATAGACGAGCCCCCGCTCGGCCATGGCGAGGAACATCGCCTGCTCGTGCTTGTAGTAGGCCGGATCGCAGGTCGCGAACTCGCGGGTCCAGTCGATCGACAGCCCCATGGAACGGATCTGGGCCCGCATCTCGGCGATGTTGCCCCAGGTCCAGGTCTTGGGGTGGACGCCGCGGCGGATGGCCGCCCCTTCCGCCGGCAGGCCGAAGGCGTCCCAGCCCATGGGGTGCAGCACGTTGTAGCCCTGCGCCCGCTTGAGCCGCGCCACCACGTCGCCGAGCGTGTAGTTACGGACATGGCCCATGTGGATGCGGCCCGAGGGGTAGGGGAACATCTCGAGCACGTAATATTTGGGCCGGCTCGGGTCGGCGCGGACCTCGAAGGTCCGCCGCTCGTCCCAGATGCGCTGCCACTTGGCCTCGCTCGCGCGGAAATTGTAGCGGCTCATCGAACCTCGGCTCGGGAGCGGACGGCGAAGACGGTCGCGGCGAGCGCCGCTCCCGGCTCAGCCGCCGGCGCTGGCGATGCGGATCTGGCGGGCGCGGGTGAGGATCTTGTCCTCGAGCTCGGTCGCGGTGCGCGGGTCGGCCGGCACGTCCACCCAGCCGGCGCGCGGGTCGCGCCGCTGGCGCAGCACCGACACCCGGACCGCGTCGGCCCGCAACGCCACGTCGCGGATCAGGACCTGCAGCTTGAAGCGCTCGTCGCTCACCTCGGCCGGTTGGTACCAGTCGGTGATGATGAGCCCACCGAACGGGTCGGCCGAAAGGAGCGGAATGAAGTCGAGGGTCTCGAGACTGGCCCGCCAGAGATAGGCGTTGACGCCGATCCCGCCGCCACCGCCGCCGGCACCGCCCTGGGCGGCCGCCTGGTCGCCGCCGCGTCGGCCGGTGCTGAAGAGCGTAATGCCGTCGCTGCCGGTGACCGTGCCGTAGCGCTCGCGGCGCGCCTGGTCCTTCGGATCGTAGGGGGTCCAGTCGGGGACCTGTGCATCGCTGCCACAACCGGCGAGCATCGCCGTCACCAGAGCGGCGGCCGCGAGCCGCCCGACACGCCTCTCCTCGCTCATCCCACCCGTGCCACCCGTGCCCGCTCGTCCTACGCCGCCGCGCGACGCGGCGCGATCCTAGCACCGCCGGCGCGGCGCGCCAGCCGCCACGCTCCTACCAACGGCGGCTCTCAGAAGTTCAGGCGCAGTCCGATCCGGCCGACCGTTGTCGGCTCGCGGTCGGTCTGGGTGGTGACCGCGAGATCACCCTCGAGGGTCAACCAGGACCCCGCCGCCAGGTCCGTGCCGAAAAGCCATAGCTCGCGCTCGGCCCGGCCGAGCGCCACCTCTTGGCCGTAGCCCAGGCGGGCGGCGACCGGGCCGTAGCCGACCCGGCCCGTCCAGAGGTCGAGTTCGCTGCGCGGCAGGACGCCCGTCGCGTAGGCGCCGCCGATGGTCCAGCCCGACCAAGCGAGGGCGCCACCGATCGCGAGCCCGGAACCAGTCTCGCCGGCCGGCGCCCCGAGCGGTGTGCCGAGCGTAGCGAGGCCGAGCCCGTCGAGCCGGCCGAGGCCGGCCGAGGCCGGAGCCACACCGACCCGCAGGTCCAGGGCACCGACCGCCGCGTGCCCGGTGTCCAGGAGCAGGCTCGAGCCGGCACGCGGCGTGAAGCCGAAGCGGAGATCCGGGGCGTCGAGCGCGTGTGCCACGCTGCGGCCGTGCGGCGCATCGGGCAACAGCACCACCTCGCCGCCGCCCGCGAGCACACCACCGGCGCGCAGCTCGGCTGCCGCCGCACCGGTCGCGACGAAGAGCGCGCCCAAGACCAGCCCGGCGATTCCGCGTGCAGACATGCTCCGATCCTTCTACCCGTACGAGAGACTAGCACGGGCCGACCCGGCTGACGAGGGGCAGGACGGTCGCAACGCCGATCGTCTGTCTCGCGGGTGCAAAAACGCAACGGCGGGCCCGAAGGCCCGCCGCGCGTTCGACCCCGCCCGAGGGCGGTGATGGTCGAGGATCAGAAGGACACGCCGAGCCGCACCAGCCCGACGATACCATCGTCGAAGTTGCCGCCGACGCCGGCCTCGTCGAAGAAGAGAAGGTCGCCGTCGAGGGTCACACCCGGCAGGATGCCGACCGTCGCGCTGACGACCACACCCTTGGTCTCGATGTCGTCGTCGGCGTCGAGCACCCTACCGCCGTTGACCGAGAGGGTCGCCGGACCGAGCGTGGCCGCGGCGCCGGCGTTGAACCAGGTCCGCTCGTTGCCGAAGGTGTCCTGCTTACCGAAGCCGCCGCCGACCGAGAAGCCGGCGAAGCTCACGGTGCCGCCGCCGTAGATCTTCCAGAAGTCTTCTTCGTTGTCGCCGTCGGTGGAGTCACCGATGTGACCGATCACGCCGGCCTTGATGCCGACACCACCCAGATCGCCCACATAGTTGAGGCCGGCTTCGATGACGTCCTTGGCCGCGTCGACGTTCGTGACGGCGAGGTTGTCGCCGCCGCTGTTGGCGTTCGGCGTGTAGCTCACGCCGAGCTGGAAGCCGGCGAGACGCGGCGAGAAGTAGATGATCTTGGTGGCATCGCCGGTGTTGTCGCCGGCCACCAGCCGCGGCAGGTCGACCGTGCCGTCGATACCACCCGTACCGGCCGCGAGCGTGAAGGCGCCGAGCTTCATGAGGTCGGAAGCACCGTCCTCGTCACCGAACCGGAACTCACCGAAGGTGCCCTGGAGAATGACCCAGGTCTCGTCGGTGTTGTCGTTGCGGTTGGTGTCGGCCTCGAACTCGACCGTGGCCCCGTAGCGCAGGCCGGTCGACTCGTCGCGACCGCGAGCGACGATGTGGACCTCGGTGTCGTTGCGGAAGTCGCTCGAGCTCTGCTGACCGCCGAAGCGCTCCTTCACGTCACCCGCCACCCACAAGAAGCGGGCGAAGCCGGTCACCGTGACGTCGAGCTTGCCGCCCGGGCTCACCGTCGGACCCTGCTGCGCCGAAGCCGGGGAGGCGGTGGCCAGCAGGCCCGCACCGAGCAGCGCGGACGTCCCCAACAGGATTTTCTTGAAGGTCATCGCTTGGTTTCTCCTCCGCACCTCGGTTCAGGTGCACGTTCGAAGCCCGACCGTCGGTCGGCCGGCGGGCGCCGGCCCCCCGTTCCGGTGGCGCGGTGCATCGCCGCGCCACCCGCACCCGCCCCTTTATTCAGACGGCCCCGACACGCGGCAAGCCGTCGGCGCCGGCGGGCCGCCCGTCGGCGGGGCTTTGTGTCGGGAGTGCAACAAGCCCTCCGACCATACCCGCCACCGCGAGAGGCCCGCCGGACGGCTCAGAAGTCGACGCCGAGACGGACGACACCCACCACGCCGTCGTCGTCGGCACCCCGGTTCTCGTCGAAGAAGGCGACCTCGCCCGAGAGGCTGACACCGGGCACCACACCGAACTCCGCACCGAGCACGAGGTTCTTGGGATCGGGGCCGGGATCGGTGGTCGCCTGGCCATAGGTGATCGACAGGCTCGCGGGTCCGAGCGTCGCCTTGGCACCCACATTGAACCAGTCGCGATCGACGCCCGCTACCTCCTCGGTGCCGAGACCGCCCGCGAGCGAGACGCCGAAAACCTCGACCGACAGGCCACCGAAGATCGTCTTGAGGTCGTCGTCGTTGCCGTTGTCGAAATTGGTCTGCGCGTAACCTCCCACCACGCCAGCCTGCAGGTTCACGCCGCCGAACGCGCCGGTCCAGGTGAGGCCCGCCTCGACCCAGTCCTTGAAGCCGTCGACGTTGGTGGCGGCGAGGTTGTCGCCGCCGCTGTTCGCGTTCGGTGTGTAGCTCACGCCGAGCTGGAAGCCGCCGAGCGTCGGTGTGTAGTAGACGATCTTCGTGGCGTCGTCACTGTTGGTGGGGCCGACGACGAGGCCGGTGTCGACCACCGTGCCGTCGATGCCGCCCGTGCCGACGGCGACCGTGAAGCCGCCGATCTTCATGTTGTCGGCCGCACCGTCCTCGTCGCCGAAGCGGAACTCGCCGAAGGTGCCGGCGAGGATCACCCAGGTCTCGTCGGTGTTGTCGGTGCGGTTGGTGTCGGCCTCGAACTCGATCGTGGCACCGTAGCGCAGACCGGTCGACTCGTCCCGCCCGCGCGCCACGATGTGGACCTCGGTGTCGTTGCGGAAGTCGGAGCTCGACTGTTGACCGCCGATCTTCTCCTTGACGTCGCCCACGGCCCAGAGGAAGCGGGAGAAGCCGGTGATCGTGATGTCGAGCTTGCCGCCGGGGCCGACCTTCGGACCCTGCTGGGCGAAGGCGGGCGCGGCGGTGAGCAGCGTCGCGGCCGCGACGAGCGCGCTCGACGCCAGAAGACGGCCCGCTGCGCGCGGGCGATGCCACGGTCCGGACACGGCGTCGGTCTCCTCGAAAAGGTTGCGACGCCGGTCATCGGAGGGTCGCCGCCGCGCTCGCGCAAGCGGGCCTCTCTTCTCCGTGACGAGCGAGAGACGAGCCTGTGATCGCCTCGCCACAGACTGGAAGCGTTCTTGCTCGCCGAGTGAGCAGGATTTGCCTGCTTCGCAGGCTCAGGCGGGCACGATGACCCGCATCTTCTCCATCTGGGCCACGAGCCCGTCGAGCTGGGCGGCGGGCCGCCCCGGAAAGGCCCGCTCGAGTTCGACCCGGTCGAAGTCCGCCCGGCCGACCATCCAGCCGACCAGCTCCTTGACCGCCGCCGGCACCTCCACGCCCTCGCGGGTGCTCGTGCGCACGAGCAGGGTCTTGCCGCCCTGCTCGACCAGCCGGAAATCCTCGTGCCGGCGGCGCCAGCGGCTCGGCGCCTGCTCGATCAGGCCGGGCAGGTCGTAGTCCTCGCGCGGGTAGCGGAAGCCCGCTACGAAGGCCTGGATGTCGGCGAGCGTGCGGGGATCGCTGGTGACCGCGGCGAGCCGGTCGCCGAGCGCGGCGAGCCGGCGGGCGAGTGCCCCGGGCTCGCGCGGCAGGTTGGCTCGCGCGAGAGGCTCCCCCACCATCCGCTCGAAGAGATAACTCACCACGTCGAGCCCGATCGGGTAGGTCACGCCGAAGGCGATGTGGCAGCAGGGCCCCTCGTCGGCCAGCGCGTAATGGTACTGGCCGCGCGGCAGGTAGAGGAGATCGCCGGGCTTGAGCCGCACCTCCTTCCAGAGGGCACCCTTGGCCTTCTCGTGATGCTCCATCGGCAGCGATTTGAACATCGGATGGGCGATCGGGTCTTCGGCACGGCCCTCGAAGACCATCCAGGTCTTCTCGCCCATGCAGTGCACGGCGAACACGTCGTGGGTGTCGAAATGCACCGCGAAGCCCTGCCGGCGCTTGCTCGAGAGGTAGAGATTGGCCTGGACCTTACCGCCGAGCGCCTCCTCCATCGCCCGGCAGAAGGCCCGCAGCTCCGGGGTGAGCTGGTCGATGTCGTTGGCGACGAGGGTGGCGCCGCGGCGCAGGAGCGCCTTGACCTTGCCCGGGTCGGGCCGCAGCACGGTGCCGCCGTCGCGGCCCGGGGCGGGTGCGCAATAGGCCGCGGCCGGGACCGGCTCCTTGTCCAGCACGAGCGGCAGCGAGCCGGCGGCCCAGATCGAGCTCGCGCCCAACAGGCGGTTGAGCACCTCCCAGTTCATGACCGCCGCCCATTTCTCCGGCGGGCCCTCGAGGTGGAGGGGTGCTCTGCCCAGATGCTCCTCCAGGAAGCGCCTGGCGCCGATCGGCGCCATGATCTCGTCGAACGTCATGCCTTGACACCCCGGCTCTCGGGCGCAGGCTCGCGGGCCCGGCGGCGGAGGATACATGGGCGACCCCGAGCGACAAGCCGACGTCTCGGCACAGGTGGCGCAGGCGCTCGCCGAGGTGCGGGCGCGCATCGCGGCGGCCGCTCGTTCGGCCGGCCGCGACCCGGCCCGGATCACCCTCGTGGCGGTGAGCAAAGGGCAACCGCTGCCGCGCATCGAGGCGGCCCTCGAGGCCGGCCAGCGGGTGTTCGGCGAGAACTACGTGCAGGAGGCGCAGGCGCGATGGCCAGTGCTGCGCGAGCGCTTCCCGGACGTCGAACTGCACCTGGTCGGTGCTCTCCAGAGCAACAAGGCGCGCGAGGCGGTCCGCCTGTTCGACACGATCCAGACCCTCGACCGACCGCGGCTCGCCGAGGTGCTGGCCAAGGAGCTCGCCCGGCCCGGGGCGCGGACCCGCCGGCTCCTGGTCGAGGTCAACACGGGCGAGGAGCCGCAGAAGGCCGGGGTGGCCCCGGACGCCCTCGAAGGCTTCCTGCGGCTCTGCCGGGAGGAGCTGCGGCTGCCGGTCACCGGCCTCATGGCGATCCCGCCGGCCGAGGAGGATCCCGCCTTCCACGCGGCCCTGCTCGCGCGCCTCGCGGCCCGCCACGGCCTGCCCGAGGTGAGCATCGGCATGAGCGCGGATTTCGAGACGGCGATCGCCTTCGGCGCGACGATCGTTCGCGTCGGCACGGCGATCTTCGGTGAGCGGGTCCCTCGCCACCCGGCGCCGGCCGGAGACCCTCCGGGCGCTCAGGGCTCCACGTCCACGAGGTCGTAGAGCCGTGCCGCGTCGACCGCGCCGCCGCGGCGCAGCCCGAGCTCCTTGACCCGCACCACCCGGATCCGCTCCCGCTCGGTCAGCACGAGCACGTCGCCCGGGCGGACGAGCTGGTGGGTCTTGGCCACCGGCTGACCGTTGAGCCGCACCCGCCGCTCCGCCACGAGTCCGGCCGCGGCCTCGCGACGGCGCACGAAGCGGGCGTGCCAGAGCCACTTGTCGAGGCGGAGCCCGTCCGAGCCGCTCACGCTCGCACCTCGAGCGCGGCGAGTGCGGCGAAGGGCGAGTCGGGCCGCGGCCGGGTGGTCCTGCCGCGACCGGCCGGACGCCGGGCGGCCGGCGCGCGGGCCCAGAGGACGAGCCCCTCGCGCTCGAGCGGGGCGAAGCCGAGCGCCGGCAACGCGGCTTCGAGCTCGGCCCGCGACAGGCCGGCCGTGGCCGCCAGATCGGTCGGGAGCGGAAAGGCGCCGCTCGCCCTGGCCCGGGCGCGGAGCGCGGCGGCGAGCCGCTCGAAGAGGTCCTGGCGGAGGGCGAGGCCGGGCAGGGGGGCGAAGCCCAGCGCGGCGGTCACCTCGGGATCGGCCGGCAGGGTCGGACCGCGAAGCGCCGGGGCGCCCGGCGGCGGCGGCCGCAGGCCGGGGGCGCGGCCGAGGGCGAGGAGGCGGGCGCGGGCCTCGATCGGCCCCGCCTTGAGGAGCTGCGGCAGGTAGAGCCAGGTCCGGCCGAACCGCACACCGAGCCGGCCGAGTGCCGCACGGTCGGTCTCGGCGAGGCTCTCGAGCAGGCTCTCGACCGGAGCGCGGGGGGCGCCGCCCAGGCCCTCGACCAGCCGCCAGGCGACACCGCGCGCGGGGCCGCCGAGCCCGTCGCCTTCACAGGCGGCGCGCAGCGCCAGAAGCGGCCCGAGCCTCCTGCCGAGCCAGCCCTCGAGCCAGCGTTCGACCCGGCGCACGACCCGGCCGGCGAGGCCCGGATGCTGGTCGTCGGCGACGAGCGCGGCGACCCGCGGCCGCAGCGGGTCCGGCCCCGCGACGAGCCGGGCGATCGGCTCGCCCTCCCAGAGCACCACGGCCTCGCCGTCGAGGGCGAGCGCATCGTCCGCCGCCTCCTCGAGACGCCGGGCGCGCCGACCGAGTTCGCTGCCCACCGCCCGGCGGGCGGCCGCCGCCAGCATCCGCCGGCCGAGCGCGTCGCCGCCGGGCTCGGGGGCGAAGCGAAGGCCGGAGACCCGGCCGACGCGCTCGCCGTCGACCAGAACCACCCCGTCCTCCTCGACCGAGGTCGGGAGATCGCCGCGTTCGCGCATCGAGCGCAGAAGGACGGCCGTGCGACGGTCGACGAAGCGCTGGGTCAGCCGCTCGTGCAGTGCGTCCGAGAGCCGGTCCTCGAGGGCCCGGGTCCGCTCCTGGAAGTGGCTCGCCTCGCCGAGCCAGTCCGCCCTGTGGCTCAGATAGGTGAGGGTGCGGACGTGGGCGATCCGTTGGACCAGCGTGTCGATGTCGCCGTCGGTCCGCTCGAGGCGGGCGACCATGGCGGCGAACCAATCGGCCGGCAACACGCCGCGGCCGCTCGTGAGATGCTCGAAGACCGTGGCGAGGAGGTGGAGGTGCGCCTCGTTCAGAGTCTTGCGGAAGTCGGGGATCTGGCAGACCTGCCAGAGCAGCCGCACCCGCTCGGGCCGGTCGGCGCGCGCCGCGATCTCCGGCCGGCGGGCGAGCAGCAGGAGCGAACGGTGGTCGAGCGCGTCCTTGACCTGAACGAGGCACTCGGCCGGCGGCGGGGCGTCGAGGCTCGCAGCGAGCGCCTCGAGGCTCGAGAAGTCGAGCTCCGAAGAGCGCCACCGGATGGTCTTGAGCGGGGGGAAGCCGTGGCTCTCGACCGCCTCGATCGTGCGCTCGTCCATGGGCTCGCAGCCCTCGGTGGTACCGAAGCTGCCGTTGGCCATGTGGCGGCCCGCCCGGCCCGCGATCTGCGCCACCTCGTGGGCGTGCAAGCGGCGCGCCTCGCGGCCGTCGAACTTGGACAACCGGGCGAAGGCGACGTGCGCCACGTCCATGTTGAGGCCCATGCCGATCGCATCGGTGGCGACCAGATGGTCGACCTCGCCCGACTGGTAGAGTGCCACCTGGGCGTTGCGGGTGCGGGGCGAGAGGGCGCCCATGACCACGGCGGCCCCGCCCTTGCGCCGGCGCACCGCCTCGGCGAGCGCGTAGACCTCGGCGGCGGTGAAGGCGACGATGGCGCTGCGCCGCGGCAGCCGAGCGAGCTTGCGGTGGCCGTCGTAGGCGAGCAGCGAGAAGCGCGGCCGGGTGACGATCTCGGCCTCGGGCACGAGCCGCTTGAGGATCGGCCGGATGGTCTCGGATCCCAAGAACACGGTCTCGTAGAGGCCGCGGGCGTGCAGCAGCCGGTCGGTGAAGACGTGGCCGCGCTCGAGGTCGGCGCAGAGCTGGATCTCGTCGACCGCCAGGAACTCGACCGGGCGCTCGACCGGCATCGCCTCGACGGTCGCCACGACATAGGGTGCATCGGCGCGGCCGATCCGCTCCTCGCCGGTGACCAGTGCCACGGCGGCCGGGCCGCGCAGCGCCACGATGCGGTCGTAGATCTCGCGGGCGAGCAGGCGGAGCGGGAAGCCCATCATGCCGGAGCGGTGGGCCAACAGGCGCTCGACCGCGAAGTGAGTCTTGCCGGTGTTGGTCGGCCCCAGGACCGCCACCACCCGAGCGCGGCTCACCTGCTCCAAAGCCATGCTCGGAAGATCGACGAAGGCCCCTAATTTGGCAAGGGCCGTCGCGCCGGACCGCCCCAGATGCTGCGTCGCGGCGCTCCTCCGGCCGCTAGGGCTGGAGGGGTGCGGCGAGCACCGGGCGTGCCGCGGCGAGCGCCCGGTCGAGCTCGCGGAGCTCCTCGCGGTTGCAGCCCTCGGGCGCGAGGCCGCGCTCGATCGCCGCCCGCGAACCCGAATCGAGCACCCAGCCCAGCGCCGGGCGCCGATCTTCCGCCCCGCACATGGCGAGATGGACGAAGGCCGGCTCGGGAGCCCCCGGCGACTGGCGCCCGCAGCGCAGCGTACGGGCGAGCTCGCGCACCGCCAACAGCCCGCGCGCCTCGCGGGTGGCGAGGATCGCGGCGAGCGGCGCGAGCGCTTCGTTGGCGACCGTCCAGGGCGAGCGCGCGTCCTCGGGTTCGAAGGGCAGAGCCGAGGGCGCACCGCAGGGGCCGTCGCGGACGAGGTCGTGGCCCGAAAGAGCGGGATCGCTCGTGATCTGGACCACGATCGGCAGGAAGCGTCGCCCGTCGCCGAGCCGGTCGAGGATCGCGCGGGTCGCCTCGAGCAGGGTCACCGCGCCGAAATTCTCGAAATAGCCGCCGTCGACCAGGTGACCGCGCTTCTCGTCCTCCGGTGGCGGCCCGCGCAGGAGCCCGGCCGGGCTCACGAAGCTGAAACGGGCGCTGTTGTGCACCGCGGTGACCGTCCACAGGTCGCGGCCGAGGAGCCGGTGGAGGTCCCAGGCGTCGAGGAAGGGCGGCTGGTCGATCCGCACTCGGCTCGCGACGACGCGGCGGCCGCGCTCCTCGTGGGTGGCGTTGAGGAAGAGGATGGGCTGCCAGTCCGCGGGATCGCCCGGGGCGAACTCGAGGAACCGCTCGGCGAGCGGGTTGGACCAGGACCCGTCGCCCCGCACCGCCCGTTCGGGCAGCGCGTCGAAGGCAGCCGCCCAGGCGTTCTCGAGCGCCGCGGCCCGTCCACCCCAACCCAAGGGCTCGCCGAGCGCCGGGCCGAGGGCGTCGGTGTAGAGCAGTGCCACGAGGGTGGGAGCCAGGAAGTCCCGGGCGAGCACCGCGCGCACGCAAGCGCGGATGCGGCCCCGGTCGAACGGCGGGTCGGCCCGGGCCCGCTCCTGCTCGCGGCGGAGGCAGGCGGCGAAGACCGTGGCGCCGAGCGCGCCGCCCGAGACGCCGCTCACCGCCACGACGTGTCGTTCGAGGCCCGGGTAACGCGCGACCAGATCGGCGAGGGCGACGGCGGTCCACCAGGCGGCCCGCAGCCCACCGCCCGCGGTCGCGACGAGCACGACCGGCACGGGGCCCTCGGCGTCGCCGGGCAGAAGGCTGCCCCAGCGGTCGAGCTCGGCCGCGAGCGTGGGGCGCGGATCGGCCTCGGGCCCGGCCCAAACACTCCCCGGATCGGTCCGCACCCGGTGCTCGTCGACCAGGAGTCCGAGGACGACCCGCGCGAGCACGAGGGCCGCGAGCACCGGGAAGCGGAAGACGCGGCTCGCGAGGGCGAGGATGCTCAGGATCGCGACCCAGCTGCCGAGCCCGCCGAAGGCGATCGCCGCCGAGCCGTAGCGGGCTCCGGTCTCGACCGGCCACAGACCGCCCATCCACGCGTTGTAGAAAAAGACCAGGAGCGAGCCCGCGAGCACCAGCAGCGAGAGCGGGGCGAGCCGCGGGATCGCCCTGCGCAAGGGTGCGCCGGCCTCGATGCGCCGCGTCGTCCACAGCCGGGCGAGCGCACCGGGCAGCCGCCCCTTCCGCTCGATCGCATCGAGGAGCGCGAGTCGGCGGTCGACGAGGAGGAGGAAAAGCGCGAGCGAGAGCAACACGGCCAGCACGGGAAGGAAGATCGCGGGCCCCGGGCGGGTCGCCCGGGCGGACCAGGCGATGGCCGCGAGCGCCATGCCGTGGACCGCGACCCCGTAGAGGCGCGGAAGGAGCGTGATCGTCCGGGCGCGGGCACCCCAGCCCGCCCGGTCGGTGCCGAAAGCGAGGTAGAGCTCGACCCGCGCCCAGTGCCAGCACTGGAAGGACCAGTAGAAGAGCGCGATCGCGAACCACAGGAGATGGTGCGGCGGCGCCTCGTCGAGCCCGTCGATCAGCTCGCGGCCCTGGCCCGCGAGGAAGAGGAGACCGAGGCCCAGAAGCAGGGTGAGGAACGGCGCCCGGGTCGGCCCCACGACCTCGAGGAGCGGGCGTCCGAGCCGGGCGAGGAGGGCGACCGCGAAGAGGACCAGGGCCAGGACGGCGAGGGCGAGGAGGAGATCGGTGCTCGCGGCGAGCGGGGCGGTCACGGCGTTCTCTCCTCGGGCGATGGTGGCGATCCTCCTTAGCACACCTCGGACGCGTGGCGGGTGACGCCGGTCACGGGCGGTGTTCCGCTTGAAGGCCGCAGCCGGCGCGCCCAAATGCCGGCCGTCCCGAGATGGCACCCCGAACGGAGCGCGGACGGACCATGGACGAGGTGGTACAGCCGTTCGAGGCCGAGGTCGGCCGGGTCCTCGAGATCGTGATCGGCTCGCTCTACAAGGAGCGGGCGATCTTCCTGAGGGAGCTGATCTCGAACGCGTCGGACGCGTGCGACAAGTTGCGCTACGAATCCTTGAGCAAGCCCGAGCTCTTGGGCTCCGACCCCAAGCTCGAGATCCGCATCCTGGCCGACCCCGGGGCCAACCTGTTGACGGTGGTCGACGACGGCATCGGCATGGACAGAGAGGAGCTCGCGGCCAATCTCGGCACCATCGCCCGCTCCGGTACCGCCCGTTTCGTCCAGGAGCTGACCGGCGACCGCGCCAAGGACCTGAAGCTCATCGGCCAGTTCGGGGTGGGCTTCTACTCGGTCTTCATGGTGGCCGACCGGGTGGTGGTGCGCTCCACCCGCGCCGGCCAGAGCCGCGGTTGGGTGTGGGCGAGCGACGGACGGACCGGCTTCACGATCAAGGAGGACGAGCAGCCTCTGCCGCGCGGTACGGCGGTGACCCTGCACCTCAAGGAGGACGCCAAGGAGTTCCTCGACGAGGCGCGGATCCGCGAGATCGTCCGGACCTACAGCGACCACGTGGCCTTCCCGATCATCCTGGAGGCCAAGCCGCGGCCGGGCGACACGCGCACCAAGGCGCACGAGCCGCGGCAGATCAACAGCGCGAGTGCGCTCTGGGCGCGACCGCGCTCGGAGATCGGCGAAGAGCAGTATCGCGAGTTCTACCACCACGTCGCGCACAGCTTCGACGACCCGTTCGCGCGCATCCACTTCACGGCCGAAGGGACGCTCTCCTACACCGCACTCCTGTTCGTGCCGAGCACCCGGCCGTTCGATCTCTACGACCCCAAGCGCCGCCACGGCGTGCGGCTCTACGTCCGCCGGGTGTTCATCACCGATCAGCTCGACGAGCTGTTGCCGCGCTATCTGCGCTTCGTCTGCGGTGTGGTCGACAGCGAGGATCTGCAGCTCAACGTGAGCCGCGAGACGCTCCAGCACGGCGCGGTCGTGCAGAAGATGCGCAAGCAGCTCACCAAGCGGATCCTGGACGAGCTCGCCCGCAAGGCGGCCGAGACCGCCAGGGAGACGAGCGGCGAGGCCGCCTCCGAGGCGCAGGAGGCGCGGGCGAACGGCGAGGCCCGAGCGAACGGGGAAGCGAAGTCCGAGGGCGAGAAACGGTCGGGTCCGAGCTATCTCGAATGGTGGGCCGAGCTCGGTGCGGTGCTCAAGGAGGGGCTGTTCGAGGACGCCGAGAACCGCACGCGGCTCTTGGAGCTCGCCCGCTTCAAGAGCACCCGCGGGCCCGGCTGGGTGTCGCTTTCCGAGTACGTGGCACGGATGCGACCGGGCCAGGACGCGATCCTCTACGTGACGGGCGAGAGTGCCGATGCGTTGCGCTCGAGCCCGCAGCTCGAGACGGCGCTCGCCAAGGGCTGCGAGGTGCTGCTGCTCGACGATCCGGTCGACGAGTTCTGGATCCCCGAGGTCCGCGAGTATCAGGGCAAGAAGCTCGTCTCCTTGACCAAGGGCGAGATCGACTTCTCGCGGATCCCGGACGAGGGGAAGATCGAGACTCCGGAGGAGCTCTGGGACGAGGACCTCAAGCGCCTGTTGGCCAAGCTCAAGGCGCTCCTCGGCGAGGAGGTCAAGGACGTGCGGCCCTCCAAGCGGCTGCGCGAGAGCGCGGTGTGTCTGGTCGCCGACGAGCACGGCCTCGACTTCCGCCTCGAGCGCTTCTTGAAGCAGCACCAGCGGCTGGAGCGGCTCTCCAAGCCGATCCTCGAGGTCAACGGCCGGCACGACCTCGTGCGGCGGATGGCGGCGATGGCCAAGGATCCGGCGATGGAGCAGGACCTCGCCGAGCTCGCCCGCCTCTTGCTCGACCAGGCGCGGATCGTGCAGGGCGAGGCGATCCCCGATCCGGGTGCCTTCTCTCGGCGGATGAGCACCTTCCTCGCCAAGGGCCTGCCGGCCGCGGCGTGAGGCCTCAACCGGTCTCGAGGGCGGCGAGCCCTTCGAGCAGCCGGGCGAGTTCGGCCCGGGCGGCGGCATCGAGCGGCAGCTGGGGCGGAATCGGGTCGCCCACCGGGTGGCCCCGGAGCTCGAGTCCGGCTTTGATGCAAGCGGCGAGGTTCCAGCGCGCGAACGCCTGGTTGAGCGCCCAGAGCGGTCGCTGCAGCGCCATCGCCTCGGCCCAGCGGGCCGCTCGGCAGAGCTCGTAGAGGCGCACGCTCGCGCGCGGCGCGAGGCAGGCGGGCCCGGCCATCCAACCCACCCCGCCGAGCAGCATGACCGCGGCCGGCACGTGGGAAGAGGCGGCGAAGAGCCGAAGCCGCTCGCCGCAGCGGCCCATGATCGCGAGCAGCCGCCCCGTGTTGCTCGACGCGTCCTCGAGGTAGCGGACGTTGGGCAGTTCGGCGAGCCGGGCGATCACCTCGATCGAGAGGTCGACCCGCTGGAAGTTCGGATTGGTGTAGAGCACCACGGGCAGCGCGGTGGCCTCGGCGATCGCCCGGAAATAGGCCTCGACCGCCGGGTCGGGCAGCGGGAAATAAGCCTCGAGCACGGCCAGGATCCCGCTCGCGCCGAGCTTCTCCCAGAGCCGCGTCTGGCGGACCGCCTCGGCGGTGGTGGTGGCGGCGACGCCGGGCACGACCGGGACCCGGCCGGCCGCCGCGTCGATCACGACCTCGACGATGCGCTGCCGTTGCGCCGCGTCGAGATAGGCGAACTCGCCGGTGGAGCCGAGCGGCGTGAGGCCGTGGACGCCCTTGTCGATCAGCACGTCGACGAGTCGGGTCAGCGCCGCCTCGCGGATCCGGCCGTCCGGCTCTACCGGCGAGACGAGATAGGGAAAGACCCCGTGGAAGCCCGGCTCCTCGAGCCCGCTCATGCGCGCTTCTCCTCGAACGGTGCGGTCCCGGCGAGCGGGTGCGGCACCACCAGCGTGCGGCGCGCCGGCAGGTCCGCGAACCTTTCGACCGTGCCGTCCGGCCAACGGATGTCGAGCCGCTCGACGCGCTCGCTCGCGCCGAGCCCGAAATGCGCGACCGGTTCGCCTGCCCCGCGGGTCCCCTCGCCCAGAACGCGGATCTGGTGGCGGCCACCGGCGAACAGGCGCAGCAGCGCGCCGCGCGCCGGCGCGCCTTGCGGAGTGCGCGGTGCCACCCTGAGCCAGGCGTGGTCGGGCCCGTCCACTCGATAGAGGCCGAGCCCGCCGCCCCTGCCGCTCGCGCGGGCGATCAGCACCTCGAGCCGGCCGTCGCCGTCGAGGTCGGCGGCGGCGAGCGCCGCCGGCAGGCTCGCCGGTTCCATGCCGTCGCCCGGATCGACCGGCCGCCAGCCCTGCTCGCGCCAGGCGAGCAGCCGGTTGGGCTCGCCGGCATTGGCGATCAGGATCTCCTCGAAGCCGTCGTTGTCGAGATCGGCGACGAGGAGCGCGGTGGCGGCCGAGGGCCGGGCCAGGGTCGGTGGCGCGCGATCGTGCAGGAACCCGGCGGCGTCGGGAACCCAGAGCAGGTGCGAGCCGCGCCGGCGCAGGCAGAAGAGCCCCATCGTGCCGGCGCCGTCCACTTCGAGGATCGCCGCGTCGACGGCACCGAGATCCGGCACCGCGAGGCCCGCCGCCTCGGCGACCTCGACCCAGCGGCCGAGGCCGGCGGCCCGGAAGAGCGCGCTCGGGCCCGTGGCGGCGCCCACGAAGAGGTCGAGCCCGCGGCCTTGGAGCGAGCCGCAGGCGACGGTCGTGCCGTGGATCAGCTCGTCGAGCCCGGCCAGCGCAGCGGCATCCACCAGTCCCGCCGCACCGTCGCGCTCGATCAGCCGCAACGGCCCGCCCGTGCCGGCCAGCAGGAAGCCGTAGCGACCGCCGCCGAGCCGGTCGAGCGGGCGCACCGCGAGGCTCTGCGGGGCGCCGCCGAGCTCGCTCGCTTCGGGTTCGGCCAAGAGGTCGCGGAAGCCGTCGCCGGTCGGGTCGAACAGCCGATCGGCGCGCTCCGGACGCGTTCGGCCGGGATCGCCGTTGGCGACCCAGATCTCCTCGACACCGTCGCCGTCGAAATCCGCGGCGGCGAGCGCCCGGGCGGCCCCGAACGGGTCGGCGAGCTCGGTGAGCGGCTGGAGGTGCAACCGACCGTCCCGCGCCAGGAGGAGGCGGTTGGGCCCGCGGGCCACGCCGAGGACGAGCGCGAGCGGCGCCTCGGGGCCGAGATCGGCGAGCGCGAGCGCGCTCGCCGCCGGGATCTCGCCGCCTTCGAGCGGGCCCTCGACCGCCACGAGCACGGGCGCTCACCCGTTCCGGTGGTGGCCGGCGCGCTCGTCGAAGCCGCGGCGATGGCTGTGATAGACGAGGGTCATGAGGCCCACGCCCAGAAGGAAAGTGACCACGACACCGCTGGCGAGCGCGAGCCAGCCGTGCAGGTCGAGCGCCACGTCGGCGAGCTCGTTCCAGACCCAGAACACCACCGCCGCGCTCGCGACCAGGAGCGCGAGAAGGATGCCGATCACGAGCAGATCGCCGCGCATCCGCTCTCCCGGGTGGCCGCGGGTCGGATTGCGGCACCCCGTCCTCGACGCTAAGCGCTCGTGGGACCGCTTTGAAGCCCCGGCGGAGCGATGGCGAGCGATCTTCCCGACCCGCGTGATCGAGCGGACGTCCTACCGGTGCGGCGGACCACCGAGGTGATCGCCGAGCTCCTGCCGCTTCCCGGCCGCAGCCTCCTCGAGGTCGGCTGCGGGGAAGGGGCCCTCCTGGGTTGGTTGCGGCGACGCGGTGCCACGGCCTTCGGCCTCGAGGTCGAGCTCGCCCGGCTCGAGCGGGCGCGCGCGGCCCTCGGGTGCGAGGGGCTCGCAGCCGGGGTCGGCGAGGCTTTGCCCTTCGCCGAAGCCGTGCTGGATGCGGTGCTCTACCACAACAGCTTCCACCACCTGCCGCTCGCCCGGCAGACGGAGGCGCTCGTCGAGGTCGCCCGCGTGCTCCGCCCGACCGGCCGGCTCCTGGTGCTCGAGCCGCTCGCCGAGGACGAGTATTTCGAGCTCGTGCGGCCGCTCGAGGACGAGACCGCGATCCGCGCCGCGGCCCTCGCGGCCCTCGGCCGGGCCGAGGCCCTGGGCTTCGCGCCCGTGGCGCGCGACCGCTACGTCCAGCTCGTCCAGCGCCGTTCGCTCGAGGAGCTGCTCGCGGCCCTGGTCGCGGCCGACCCCGCCCGCAAGGCGCGCCTTCGCGAAGCCCGGTCCGCGATCGAGGCCGCCTACAGCCGGCTCGGCAGCCCCGCTCCCGAGGGGCGCGTCTTCCGCCAGCCGATGCTCGCGCTCTGCCTCGAGCGGCGCGCCGAGGGGCCCGTGATCGCGATCGCGCGCACGGCGGAGGAGCGGCGGGCGGCGCTCGATCTGCGCATCGCGGTGTTCGTTCGCGAGCAGGGCGTGCCCCTCGAGGAGGAGGTCGACGGCCTCGACGAGCAGTGCGAGCACGTGATCGCCCGGTTCGATCGCGCGATCGTCGGCTGCCTGCGCTGGCGCCGGGTCGGGGCACAGGGGGCCGTCAAGATCGAGCGGGTGGCGGTCCGGGCGGACCGGCGCGGCCGCGGCATCGCCCGGGCGATGCTCGCCTGGTGCCTCGCCCGGCTCGACGGGATGGGGCTCGGGCCCGCGATCGTGAACGCCCAGTTGCCGGTCAGCGGGCTCTACGCCGGGCTCGGCTTTCTGGCCGAGGGCGAGATCTTCGACGAAGCCGGGATTCCGCACCGGCGGATGGTGCGGCCGGCCATCGAGCCGCACGTCGATATGTCGGGTGACTGAGGCGCTGGCCCCGGGGCTTGCCCGATCGTCGCGGCCGGCGCAGGAGGAGACGGGGGCCCGTGGCCGAGGCGCGCGGGTGAAAGGGGCGGGACGCGCAGGGATGACTTGGGCGGCGGTACGCCGTGCGGGCGAGGGGGTGCCGCAGCCGGCGCCGCCCGTGCTCCTGGTCGAGGCGGAGGCGCTGCTCGCCACCGACCCCGCGGCCGAGGCGGCCCTCGCGCTCCTGCGCCGCGATCCTTTCCGGCCTCTGCGCCGCGCCGCCGGTCTCGACCGCGACCCCGACGGCGTGGGCGACGGCGCGGCCGGGTTGCCCGATCCGCGGCTCCTGCCGCTCGATCCCGAAGTGCTGCGGTTCCTCGAGGCCGAGCGGGTAGCCGGCCGCCGCCTCGTTCTGTTCGGCCGCGCATGGCCGGGGCTCGCCCGCGCCCTGGCCGAGCGGGTCGGGTGGTTCGAGGGGGTGCTCGATCCCGAGGAGACGCGGCCGGAGCGGCTGCGCGGGCGGCTCGGCGGTGCGTTCGTCCTCCTCGCCCGCGACCGGCCGGATCCCTCCCTCCTGCGCTCGGCCGCGGGGCTCGTGCTGCGCGAGGACGCGCTGCCGCCTCCGGGTTCGGACCTTTCCGTCGTGGCGCGGATCGCCCGGTCTCGGCCGCCGTTTCGTCTCTGGCTCCGGGCCCTGCGCCTGCACCAATGGGCCAAGAACCTGCTCGTCTTCGTGCCCGTGCTGCTGGCGGGACCGCTCGCCACGGCCGCCGACTACGGCCGTACGCTGCTCGCCTTCCTGGCCCTCGGGCTTCTCGCTTCCGCGGGCTATCTCGTGAACGACCTGCTCGACCTCGAGGCGGACCGGCGCCATCCGGAGAAGCGCACACGACCCTTCGCCGCCGGCACGCTGCCGCTGCGGTCCGGGATCGTCGCCGTGCCGGTCCTGCTGGCCGCGGCCGCGGCCCTCTCCCTCCTCCTGCCTCGGGCCTTCGCGATCGCGGCCGGGGGCTATCTCGTCCTCACCCTGGCCTATTCGCTCGCCCTCAAGCGGGTGGCACTCCTCGACGTCTTCGTCCTGGGCGGCCTCTTCAGCCTGCGCGTGCTCGCGGGGGCGGAAGTGATCTCGACCCCGCTCTCCTATTGGCTCCTGACCTTTTCGATGTTCTTCTTCCTCTCCCTCGCGCTCGTCAAACGCCACGCCGAGCTCGACCAGCTCGCCCGGCGCGGCGGCGTCGCTCTCGACGACCGGGGCGGCTACGCGACGGTCGATCTGCCGCTCCTCATGGCGCTCGGCCTCGCCACCGCGGTCGCCGCCACCCTCATCTTCGTCGTCTATCTCGTGGCCGAGCAGTTCCCGCGCGCGATCTACAGCCGGCCAGGCTGGCTCTGGTTCGTCTTCCCGATCCTCCTCCTCTGGCTCGTGCGGGTCTGGCGGCTCGCCATCCATGGCCGGATGAGCCAGGACCCGGTGCTCTTCGCTCTGACCGATCGCCCCTCGCTCGCCATGGCGGCGGCGGTGCTCGCCTGCCTCCTCGCCGCATGGTGAGCGCGTTTCCCGAGGTCGAGGACCGCCTTTCGTGGGGCCGGGTGCACCGGGCCCGCCATCGTCTCGCACGGCCGACGCACCCGCGTGCCGCGGCCGACGCCCTCGCCGCCCGCGGCGACCGGTCCGTCCTGGGCTTCGGGCTCGGCCGGTCTTACGGCGATTCCTGCCTGAACCCGGGCGGGCTCCTGATCGAGACCCCCGGCCTCGACCGGCTGCTCGCCTTCGATCCCGAGCGCGGCATCCTGCGCGCCGAGGCCGGCTGCACGCTCGCCGATCTGCTCGTCACGGTGGTGGGCCGACCGGCGCCGGGCGGCGGCGTCTGGTGCCTACCGGTGAGCCCGGGCACCCGCTTCGTGACACTCGGCGGGGCGATCGCCAACGACGTGCACGGCAAGAACCACGGGCTCGCCGGCAGCTTCGGCCGGCACGTGCTGGCGCTTCGGCTCTTGCGCAGCGACCGCGGCCTCCTCGACTGCGGCCCCGAGCGCGAGGGCGAGCTCTTCCGCGCCACGATCGGCGGGCTCGGCCTCACCGGCCTGATCCTCGAAGTGACCTTGCGGCTCGAGCGCGTGCCGGGGCTCCTGCTCGAGGTCGAGGATCGCCGCTTCGACGATCTCGAGGGCTTCTACCGCCTGGTCGAGGACTCGACGGCCTGGCCCTACACGGTCGCCTGGGTCGACTGCCTGGCGCGCGGCCCTCGTCTCGGCCGAGGGATCTTCAGCCGCGCCCGCCACTTGGAGGGCGGACCCCCGGGGCCGATGCCGCCCGCCGAGCCGCGCCTCGCCGTACCCTTCGCGCCGCCGGTCTCGCCGCTCAACCGCTGGACGCTCGGGGCCTTCAACGCCCTCCTCTGGCGGCGCCTCGGGCGAGCCGGCAGGCGGGTGCGCACCCTGCCCTGGCACCGCTTCCTCTACCCGCTCGATGCGATCGAGGGCTGGAACCGGCTCTACGGGGCGCGCGGTTTCCACCAGCACCAGTGCGTGGTGCCGCCGAAGACCGCACCCGAAACCGTGCGCCGACTGCTCGAGACGATCGCGGGCTCGGGCCAGGGTTCGTTCCTCGCCGTGCTCAAGACGCTCGGCCCCTTGCCGTCGCCCGGCTTGCTCTCTTTCCCCATGGAGGGGACGACGCTCGCACTCGACTTTCCCGAGCGCGGGGCCGCGACCGCGGCCCTTCTCGACCGGCTCGACCGGATCGTGCTCGAGGCGGGCGGCCGGCTCTACCCGGCCAAGGACGGCCGCATGTCGGCCGAGGTCTTCCGCGCCGGCTTTCCCGCCTGGCGGCGGCTCGCGGCAGCGGCCGACCCCGCCTTCTCCTCGGCCTTCTGGCGGCGGGTCGGCCCGGCCGCCGACCGGCCGGCGCTCGAGCGGGCGGCATGAGCGGGCCGAGCCTCGCGGTCTTCGGTGCGACCTCGGCGATCGCCGAGCAGCTGGCCCGCCGCTTCGCCGCCAAGCGCGCCCGGCTTTTCCTGGTCGCCCGCGACGGCGCCCGGCTCGAGCGGATCGCAGCCGACCTGTCGCTGCGCGGTGCCGCTTCGATCGCCACCCGGGCGGCCGATCTCGACGATCCGGCGGTCCTCGCGCCGCTGCTCGAGGCGATGGAAGCGGCGATCGGCGTGCCCGAGATCGTTCTCGTGGCCTTCGGCACACTCGGCGATCAGGCGGCGATCGCCCGCGACGTCGAGGCGACGCGCCGCTCGCTCGGCACCAACTTCGTGAGCCCCGCCTGTCTCCTCACCGCCCTCGCGGGGCGGATGGAGAGCGCGGGCCGCGGGCTCCTCGTGGTCCTCACCTCCGTCGCGGGCGAGCGCGGCCGAGCCTCGAACTACGTGTACGGTGCCGCCAAAGGCGGGCTTTCGACCTTCCTCGAGGGGTTGCGTCACCGGCTCGCTCCGACCGGCGTCCGGGTGCTCGACGTCCGCCCCGGCCCGGTCGCTACGCCGATGACCGCGGGGCTCGGCCTCTCGGGCCCGCTGCTCGCCGCTCCCGAGCGGGTGGCGGCGGACATCGAGCGGGCGATCGAGAAGCGCCGTTCGGTCCTCTACACCCCCTGGTTCTGGCGCTGGATCATGCTCGTGATCCGTGCGCTTCCCGAGCCGATCTTCCATCGGACGCGGCTTTGAGCGGTGCGGGCCTGCCGATCGACCCGCGGCGAGCGGCGGCCTCGGCCGGGCTGGGCCTCCTGGCCTTCCTCCTCGTCCTGGTCGCAGCCGGGCTCTTCGCCGGCTGGCGCCAGGTGGCGAGCGAGCTCGCCCGGCTCGGCCCCGGGCTGATCGTCACCCTGCTCGCCCTCTCGCTCGTCAACTACCTCCTGCGCGGGCTGCGCTGGCGGATGCTCGCCGAGCGGGCCGGTCTCGACCTGCCGCTCGGCCGGGCGCTCCTCTACTACGTCGCGGGCTTCGCGCTCACCGCCACGCCCGGCAAGCTCGGCGAGCTGATCCGCCTGTGGCTCATGCGCCGCCATCACGGCCATCCCTACGAGCGGACTTTCGGGCTCCTCGTGCTCGACCGGTTGAGCGATGCGCTGCCGATGTTCCTCCTGGTCCTCGCAGGGACGCATACGGTCACGGGCCACGGGCCGGCCGTGGCGTTCTTGGGCCTTCTGGTCGTGGTACCCGGTCTTCTCGTGCTGCGGCCGCGACTGCTCGAGCGCGGGCTCGCGCTTCTGGCGCGCTCGGGGCCTCGGGTGGCGCGCCTTTCGGTCCGTCTCGGGCGGGCCCTCGGAGCGACCGCCGCGCTCGCCGCGCCGCGCCCGCTGCTCGCCGCCTGCGCGCTCGGCCTCTTCGGTTGGGCGGCCGAAATCCTCGGCCTCTGGCTCCTGCTCGCGGCCCTCGACCGGCCGATCGGCTTCGAGGCCGCGGCCTTCGTTTTCGGCTTCGCGATGCTCGTGGGTGCCTTGCCCCTCTTCCCGGGCGGGGTGGGTGGCACCGAAGCGACGATGATCGCCCTCCTCCTCGCACTCGGCACCGGCCCCGAGGTCGCGGTCGCGGCGACCGGGGTCACCCGGCTCGCGACGCTCGGCTTCGCGACCGCGCTCGGCCTCGCCCTCCTGCCATGGGCGATCGGCCGTCGGCCTGTCGCTGCACCCGCCTAGGTCGGGACCGGCCGCTCGGCCGTGCCCTCGGGCCGGCGGCGCAGGATGTGGGTCACCTTGAAGGTCATCACCGTCTCGTCGCGCTGGTTGAGCACGGCGTAGGCGATCACCGCCGTCCCGCGGTCGGGTCGCGAGCGCGACGGCCGCACCTCGAGGACCTCGGCGCGCACCCGGATCGTATCGTCCGGGCGAACGGGGGCGAGCCAACGCAGCTCGTCCATCCCCGGCGAGCCCATCGAGGCCGCGTTGATGACCTTCTCCTGGTAGAACAGGCGGAAGGCCACGAGCAGGGTCTGGAAGCCCGAGGCGATGAGCCCGCCATAAGGCCCCGTGGCCGCCGCCTCGCGGTCGATGTGGAAGGGCTGCGGGTCGTGCTGCCAAGCGAAATCCAGGATCTGCGCCTCGCTCAGCGTGCAGCCACGGGTCGTGAAGACCCGGCCGACCTCGAAATCCTCGAGCCACAGATCGCCCATGCCCGCCCTCCGCTGTCCGTCGACCACGGCGCGAGCCTGCGCGGCCGGGCCCGTGCGGGCAAGCCCACCACGATCCCGCTCGACGCCGTCCGCGCCGCACCGCAAGATCCGGGTGTCGCTCCGGCCCCGGGCGCCCTACGAGAAGGCGGCCACGGCAGAGGAGAGGTGCGGTGAGCGGTGCGGGCACGGTGATCGGGGCAGGTGAGGAGTCCCTGACGGGTGCAGCCGGCTTCGAGCGTATGGCACGCGCGATCCGCTGGCTGGTCGTCAACCGGGAGGCGCAGCCGCGGCTCGCCGAGCTCGCTTCGGTGCTCGGGCTCAGTCCGTGGCACGCCCAGCGGGCGTTCGTCCGCTGGACCGGGCTCACCCCCAAGCAGTTCCTGGCCCAGCTCACTCTCGAGGCGGCCAAGGCCCGGCTGCGGGCGAGCGAGAGCGTTCTCGGTGCGGCGCTCGACCTGGGCCTCTCGGGGCCGTCGCGGCTGCACGATCTCTTCGTCCGGCTCGAGGCGATGACACCCGGCGAGTACCGCGCGGGCGGGGCCGGACTCGAGCTGCGCTGGGGCGTCCATCCGACCCCCTTCGGTCCGGCCCTCTTCGTCGCGAGCCCACGAGGGCTCGCCCGGCTCGCCTTTCTGGGCGAGGGTGGGCTCGAGGGGGCGCTCGCCGAGGCGCGGGCCGATTGGCCGCTCTCCCGCTTGATCGAGGATCCGGGTGCCACCGAGGCGCTGCCGGCCGCGGTGTTCGATCCCCGTGCCCGCGACGCGCCGCTACGCGTACTCGTCAAGGGCACCGCGTTCCAGGTCCGCGTCTGGCGGGCGCTTTTGGGAATCCCGGAAGGGGCGGTGGCGAGCTACGGCGGCCTCGCCGCCGCCATGGGCGAACCCGGGGCGAGCCGGGCGGTGGGTGCTGCCTGCGGCCGCAACCGGATCGGCTGGCTGATCCCCTGCCACCGGGTGATCCGCGAGAGCGGTGCCCTCGGCGGCTATCACTGGGGGCTCGATCTCAAGCGCGCCATGCTCGCGTTCGAGGCCGGCCGCAGCGGGGTGCTCGCCGACGCCGCCTGAGCCGTCCGCACCGGCGCCTCGCGAGCGGGCCTGGCGCTCGGCCCTGGTCCTGCTCGTGGCGCTCGCCGCGGCGCTCCGCCTCGCCGTGGCGTTCTCGACCGTGGACGCCCCGGGCGACGGGCCGACCCGGGCGGCTCTCGGCCGGCAGTGGGTCGAGGCTCCCCGGCTCGTGCGCGACGGCCACTGGCTGCCGTTCGGCGAGGTCATGGTCGGGCTCGCCAATCTCCTGGTGCCCGACCCGCTCTGGGCCGCCCGGGCGCCGAGCCTCGTCACCGGCAGCCTGAGCCCGCTCCTCTTGGCAGTCCTCGCGGCGGGGCTCTGGGGCCGGCGGGCCGGGCTCGCGGCGGGTCTGCTGCTCGCGCTCTCGCCGATCCACGTCGCGCTGAGTGCGAGCGCGCTGATCGACGCCCCTTCGCTCGGCTTCCTCCTGCTCGCGCTCCTGGCCTCCCGCCGCCTGGCCGGGGCCGAGCGGCCGGTGCGGCCGCTTCTCGGGCTCGCCCTCGCGGGTGCGCTCGCCACCGGCACCCGCTACGAGAGTTGGCTCCTCCTACCCGTCGTCGCCCTCCATCAGCTCCTGGCGCACGGCCGGCCGGGCCGCACCACCCTCGCCTTCTTGGCCCTTCTGCCCGTGCCGGTCTTCTGGACGGCGACGGCGCTCGGCGGGCCGGCGGGGTTGCTCGACGCCTTCGCCTACGTGACCGCGAGCGGTGCCGCGGTCGGCGGTGCCGCCGTTTCGCCCCTCGAGGGGCTGCGGATCGCCGCCCTGAAGCTCCTGGCCCTGCTCGGTCCGGCGACCGCCACGCTCGCTCCGGTCGGGCTCCTGGCCGGTCTCGCCGCGGGCGGCCGCGCGGCGCGGGCCGAGGCGGCCGCGGGTCTCCTGCTCCTCGCGGGCTTCCTCGCCCTGCTGGTGGCGCTCGCGATCGGCCGCGGGCCGAGCCTCGTCGACCGCTACGCGCTCGATGCCGCGGTGCTCGCCCTGCCGCTCGCCACGGCGGCGGTCCGCGAAGCGCTCCGGCCGGCCCGCCGCGGCCTCGCACTCGCGCTCGCCCTCGCCGGCTCGACCGCTCTCGCGACCTGGGCGCACCCGCCCCAGCTCTACCTGCAACGGGCGTTCCCACCCGAGGTCGTCGAGCTCGCCCGCTTCCTCGACCGCGAGCGGCCGGCGGGCGCCGCCCTCCTCTTCACCCGCGCCGGCTGGCTCTCGACCTACGTGCCCCTCCTCCACCCGCTCGGCCGCGAGGAGTACCGGATCGTCTCCTGGTATCTGCCGGATACGGCCCTGCGCGACTTCCTCCGCCGCGCCCGGCCGCGCCTCTTGATCACCCGGCCGGGCGACGAGGCGCTCCTCGAGCGGGTGCGGGCCGCCGGTGGCGAGCCCGGGCCGCCGTTCGCCCGTTTCCGCGCCCTCGAGGTGCGGCCGCTCGCCTTGCCGGAGCGGGTCGGCGCCGACTAAGAGCCCTCGGGCGCAGGCGAGGGGGGATGGACGGCGTGGATCTGGTGCTGGCCGCCGATCTCGGCGGCAGCGCCGTCAAGCTCGGACTGGTGGACGCGGAGGGCCGGCTCGTGGCGAGCACCGTGCGGCCGCTCGCCGAAGCCGCCCCGGTCGCCGGCCGTGTCGAGCTCGACCCGGCGCTCTGGCTGCGGGCGCTCTACGAGCTCGGCCGCGAGCTCCTCGCTCGCGCCCGCGGCCGGGTCGCTGCCCTCGCTCTGACCGGGGCGACCCGCAGCGAAGTCCTGGCCGATGCCGAGGGGCGCCCGCTCCTGCCCGCGATCCTGTTCGCCGATCGCCGCGCCGAGGCGGAGGCGGGCGAGCTCGCTGCCCTGCCCGAGCTCGCGGCCACCGCGCCGATCGACGCCTCGCACCCGCTCGCCCGCCTGCTCTGGTTCGCCCGGCGAGCGCCCGAGGCGCTCGCTCGCGCCCGCTTCCTCTTCGAGCCCAAGGACTGGCTCGCCTTCGTCCTCTGCGGGGTGGCCGGCCGCGACCCGCTCGCCGCCGCCCGCCTCGCGGCACCCGGGGTCGCCGAGGCGGCCCGCCGGCTCGGCCTGCGGCTCGACCTCCTGCCCCCGGTCCGGCCGTTCGGTGCCCCGCTCGGTCGCCTCGCCGTGGAACCCGCGCAGGTGCTCGGCCTGCCCGCCGGCCTGCCCGTGGTGTCGGCACCGATGGACAGCTGGTGCGCGACGCTCGCGATCGGCGCCGTGGCGGCCCGCCGGGCCTATGCGAGTGCCGGCAGCTCGGAAGTGGCGGGGCTGATCACCGATCGGCCGATCGCCGCACCGGGGCTTTTGAGCCCGCCCTGGGGCGAGGGGCTCTGGCATCTTGGCGGGCCGAGCCGGGCCGGTGGTGCCGGCCTCGACTGGCTCGCCCGGCTGCTCGGCCGGCCGCTTTCGAGCCTCCTCGAAGACCTGGGCGAGGACCTGCCCGGCGAGGCGGCGCCCTTCTGCCACCCCTGGCTTTCGGGCGAGCGGGTGCCGGTCGCCGCACCGGGGCTGCGGGCCGGCTTCTGGGGCCTGGAGGTGGGGCAGGGACCCGGCGACCTCGCCCGTGCCTTCCTCGAGGCCCTCGCCTTCTGGAACCGGCTCCTCCTCGAGCGGGCCGAGGCAACAGCCGGGATCCGCGCGGGCGAGCTCCGTCTGACGGGTGGGCTCGCCGCTCTGCCGCTGGTCGCCCGGCTGCGGGCCGCCGCGCTCGGCCGACCGGTGCTCGTCTTCCGGGCACGCGAAGGGGCGCTTCTCGGGGCCGCCGGCCTCGCCTGGACGACCCTCGGCCGCTTCGCCGACCTCGCGGCCGCCCAAACGGCACTCGCCCGCGAGCCGCTCCGCGTCGAGGCGACGGCCGAAGAGGTCGACCGCGCCGACCGGCGCTTCACCCGTTGGCGCGCGGAGCTCGAACGGCGGCTCGCGGAGGGAACGGGGTGAGGGGTCTCCTGCAGCGCTTCGGCACCGTGCTCGCGGCGGCGGTCCTGATCGCCGTATTCGCCGCCACGGCCCCCAACTTCGCCGCCACCGCGAACCTGATCGCGATCCTCAAGCAGGCGAGCCATCTGGCGATCCTCGCGATCGGCTTCACGCTCGCCCTCGTGGCGGGCGAGCTCGACCTCTCGGTCGGCCAGGTGGCGACGCTCGCCTCGGTGGTCTGCGCCGCCCTCGTCTTCGCGGGCCAGCCCTGGCCGGTCGCGGCACTCGCGGGTATGGCCGCAGCGCTCGCCTGCGGGCTCGCCAACGGCCTCTGCGTGACGCGCTTTCGGATCCCTTCGCTGATCGCCACGCTCGCGGTCGGGGCCATCGCCACCGGCATCGCCTTCCTCGTGACCGGCGGAGTCGCCTATGTCGGCCGCTTCCCGCCCGGCTTCGTGGCCCTCGGCCGCGGCGTGGTCCTGGGCGTACCGGTGCTGCTCCTCTGGCTCGCACTCCTCGTGGCGGCCGCGGCCTTTCTCTTGAAGCGCACCCGCACCGGGGCGGCGCTCCTGGCGGCGGGCGAGGCGCCGGAAGCCGCCAGGCTCGCCGGCATCGACGTTCCGGCGACGAAGCTCCTGGGCCTCCTGCTCGCCTCGGCCTGTGCGGGCTTGTGCGGGCTCTCGCTCACCGCTGCCCTCGCCTCCTCCTCGCCGACCATCGCCAACGAGCTGCTGATGCGCACGATCGCCGCGGTGCTCTTGGGCATGACCACGATCGAGCCGGGCCGGCCGAACCTCGCCGGCACGCTCGTGGGCGTGCTCGTGATCGCGAGCCTCGCCAACGGGCTCACGCTCCTGGGCTTTCCCTATTACCTCCAGGACATCGCGCTCGGCCTGATCATGCTCGCCTCCGTCGGGCTGTCGGCGAGTGTCCTCAAAGAAGCGGCGTTCGGTGGAGCGCGTTGATTGTTGCTGAGCGGCTCGTCATGTTCGCCGCGGAGAGGTTCGGGGAGAACACCCTTGCGCACGCTGCTCGCCCTCGCCGCCGTGACCTCGCTCTTGTTGGTCGCGGGTCGACCCGCCTTTGCGGTCAAGCTCGGCATCGTGGCCTTCCAGATGTCGGCCGAGACCCACGCCCGCACGGCCAACGCCGCGAAGGCGGCGGCGGAGGACAAGGGCTGGGAGGTGACGCTCTTGAACTCGGCGGGCTCGGTTCCCGACCACGCCGCCCAGATCGAGAACCTCGTTCAGAAGGGCGTCGACGCGATCCTGCTCGCGATGGGCAAGCCGCTCCAGGCCGAGGCCCAGCTGGAGGCCGCCAAGGCCAAGAAGATCCCGGTCGTCACGGTGATGTCGGGGACGAGCCCGCACACGCTCTTCGACGTCACCGTCAACGAGTTCGAGGTCGGCGCCAAGATCGGCGTCTATCTCCTGGGCCTCCTGAACTATCAGGGTAACATCTTGATGTCGCGCTACGAAGGGCACGGCGGCACCAAGATCCGCGGTCGAGTCATGGACATCGTGCTCGAAGAGAATACCGGCGTCAAAGTGCTCGGCAGCCATTCCATGGCCCGCACCCAGAGCTGGCGCGAGGACGTCAAGGCCGGGATGGAGGCTCTGATCCTGCGGCACGCCGGCCAGTTCCAGGCGATCTGGGCCAGCTTCGACGGCCAGGCCTTCGTGATCGACGACATCCTCCAGGCCCAGGGCTACAAGAAGGGGCAAGTGTTCCTGACCGGGGTCGACGGCGGCCAAGAGGCCTTCCGGCGCATCCGCGACCCCAACAGTCTGTTCACCGCGACCGTGGCGATCCCTTTCGAGCTGATGGGCGAGGCGGCGGTCGACGCGCTCGACGACATCCTCGCCGGCACGCCCAAGAGCGACATCACGCCCGGTCCCTATCTCTTCATGGACGCCGTGCTGGTCGACGCCAACAACGTTCCGGCCGAGGGGGAATGGCCCTGGTGAGCCGGTCCGGATCGTCGAGGTGAGCGGGAGGGATCGGGGCGAGACGGCGCCGCTCCTCGAGCTCGACCGGGTTTCGCTCGCCTACGGACCGGTCCAGGCGCTACGCGAGGTGAGCCTCGCCATCCGCCCGGGCGAGGTGCTCGGGCTCCTGGGCGACAACGGCGCCGGCAAATCGAGTCTCGTCAAGCTCGTCGCAGGGGTCCACCAGCCGACCGCCGGGACCATGCGCTGGCAGGGTCGCGCTTACGCGCCACGCGGCCCGCGCGACGCGCTCGAAGCCGGCATCGCCACGATCTACCAGCACCTCGCCCTCGCCCCGCGGTTACCGGTCTGGCACAACCTCTTCCTGGGTGCCGAGCGCGTGCGGCGCAGCTGGTTCGCGGGCTTGCCGGTGCTGGATGTTTCGCGGATGCGGGAGGAGGCGCGCGCGGCACTCGCCCGGCTGGCCATCGCCGTGCCCGACGTCGACCGGCCGGTGGCCGAGCTCTCCGGCGGTCAGCGCCAGGCGGTGGCGATCGCCCGCGCCCTCCTGTGGAACGCCCGCCTCCTGATCATGGACGAGCCGACCGCGGCCCTCGGTGTGCGCGAGACCGCCGAGGTCAGGGCACTCGTCCGCGGCCTCGAGGCCGAGGGTGTGGCGGTCCTGCTCGTCAGCCACGACATGCAGGACGTGACGGCGCTGGCCCACCGGGTGGCGATCCTCAAGCGCGGCCGGCTCGCCGCCCTTCTCGAGGCGGGCGGGCTCGACGCCGACCGGCTCGCCCACCTCGTCATGACCGCCGAGGCGGCCTGAGCGCAGCTCGGCTGGCCGCCACGGTCGAGGGGGCCGGGGCGAGCCCGAGCCGGGCGACCGCGTCGCGCACCTGCTCGGGCGAGACGAACACGCGGTTCTCGGGCTCGACCTCGAACCAGCGCCGGGGCCGGTAAAGAAGCCGGCTCGTCGTGTCGGCGTCGCGCCGCGGGGCCCACGGCCGGAACTCGGCCGGCGAGGGCTTCGCGCCCGCAATCGAGCCGGGCCCCGAGCTGCGCCGGCCGCTCGAGCGCGTGGAAGTCTCGAGGCAGGAGGCGCGCGCCGGCCCGGATTCCGCGACCCGCGGCGCAGGCCTCGCGCGCCGCTCCGTGCAGGCGCGGCAGGCAGGGCTCGTCCGGGATGCTCGGCTGGAGCACGAAGGGTGCCGCCCGGGCCTGCTCGACCTGGGGCAGGTCGACGTCGCCCGCTCGCGCCGGGGCAGGCGCTCGCGTTCGGTCGTCGAATCGTGCGGCGCGAGGGACACCGACAGGCTGCGGCCGTTCTCGTCGAACGACGCGTCCGCCGCGGGCGAAGAGCGTGCGCCTCGAGCCGCCCGACCGTAGGGGCCGCTGCTCGGCCAGGCGGCGGGACGCCTCCTCGGCCCCCTCGCCCATCGCCACGTGCGGGCTCGGCGGCTACCGCGCCCACGGTCCGGGGAGGAGCGTGCCGGCGAGGGCGGGATCGATCGGTGCCGTGCCGCTCTCGATCCACGGAAGGAGGGCCGGGAAGGCGGCATCGAGCCGCGACCGGTCCGGGTAGGTCTCGGGGGTGTCGATCGACAGCGTGCGGATCGGCGTGCGCCCGTTCGGCGTATCGGTGTCGCCGACGTCGACGAGCTGCTCGCTGTCCAGCGGATCGAACGTCGCCCGAGCGGGGGTCCAGAAGATCGCGAGCTGCCCTGCCACGAGCCTCCTCGCTCGGTGCTGCCGTCCGGCGCATGATGGGCCGGTCCTGGCGACCGTTCGATGATCGGCCGGCTCCGTCGTCCTACGGTTCGTCCACGGGAAGGGGAGGCGGCGGCCGTGACGGCAATCAGCATCGATCTCTACAGCGACACCCGGACCAAGCCCGTGCCCGCCATGCGCCGCGCGATGGCGGAAGCCGAGGTCGACGACGAGCAGGCCTTTCTCGACCCCGAGGTCAACGCGCTGTGCGAGGAGGTCGCGGCACTCCTCGGCAAGGAGGCGGCGGTCTTCCTCCCTTCCGGTACGATGTGCAACCAGATCGCCTTCTGCGTCCATTGCCGGCGCGGCGAAGAGGTGCTGCTCGACCGCACTGCGCATCCCATCCACGCCGAGGCGGGCGGGCCGGCCGCCTGGGCCGGCGTCGTGCTCACCCCGCTCGAGGGCGAGCGCGGGGTTTTCGGGGCCGAGCAAGTGGCCGGGCGGGTGCGCACCAATCGGCACGCACCGCGCACCCGGCTGGTCTCCATCGAGCAGACCGCCAATCTGGGCGGCGGCACGGTCTGGCCGCTCGAGCGGATCGAGGCGGTGGCGGCGGTGGCGCGCGGCCACGGGCTGTCGCTGCACATGGACGGTGCTCGGCTCATGAACGCCGTGGTCGCCACGGGCGTGCCCGCGGCCCGCTTCTGCGGCCCCTTCGATTCCTGTTGGCTCGATTTCTCCAAGGGCCTGGGCGCGCCGGTCGGCGCGGTTCTCGCCGGCTCCCGCGCTTTCGTCGAGGAGGCCTGGCGCTACAAGCAGATGCTCGGTGGCGCCATGCGCCAGGCGGGCGTGCTCGCGGCGGCCTGCCGTTTCGCGCTGCGCCACCATGTCGAGCGGCTCGCCGACGACCACGCGAACGCGCGCCGCCTGGCTGCCGGGCTCGCCGAGCTGCCCGGCATCCGGCTCGAGAGTCCGGAGGTGGCGACCAACATCGTCTTCTTCGGGATCGAGAAGAGCGGGCTCGACGCGCGCGGTTTCGTCGAGCGGCTCGCCGCCCACGGCGTGCGGATGGGAGCGATGGGGCCGCGGCGGGTGCGCGCGGTGACTCATCTGGGCGTGGACGCGGCCGGGATCGAGCGGGCGCTCTCGGCGGTTCGAGCGGTGCTCGCCGAGGCCTGATCCGACCGGCGAGGTCCGCGACCGTCCGAGGCACCGGGAGAGAGCCGGCGCCGTCGGGTTCGTCCTCCCTCGGCTCGAGGCGCGGCAGTGGCGGGGCACGACGCCGGGGCGGAGCGCATCGGCGCTCGCTTCGCGCTGCCCGCGGAGATCGCCTCGCATGCTCCTCGTCGACAGCGGGCAGGGGAGCCGGACGAGCTCCGCCCGACGGGGCGGTCGGTGTCGGGCGGGCGGAAGCCGACCCGGGAGGCACGTACTTCGCGCCCGACGCATTCGGTCCGGCGCTCCGCTGCGGAATCGGCCGCCGGGGTCGGGAACGCGCCCCCGCACGACCCTGTCTGGACCGGAGCCGGCAGCTGCGGAAACGGCTCCGGCGAGCGACCTCGAGCCGCGGCTCAGCCCGAGAGCTGGGCGACGAGCCCGTACTCGCCCTCGTGATAGACGAGCGGGGCGAGCTCGGGCCGCAGTCGCACCGCCTCGACCAAGCCCACGAAGACGGTGTGTGTACCGGCCTCGAGGGCGGCCGCGAGCGTACAGTCGAAGGCCGCTCGGCAGCCTTCCAGCACCGGCGCGCCGGTCACGAGCCGGGTCCAGCCGGCACCCTCGAAGCGCTCGGCGCCGACATGGCCGAGGCGGCCGGCGAAGCGGTCGGCCAGCGCGTGCTGCTCGGCTGCCAGCACGTTGACGCAGAAGCGCCCGCTCGCGCGAATCGGCGCGTTGGCGTCGGCCGCGCGGTTGACGCAGACCAGAAGCTGCGGCGGCTCGGCCGAGACCGAGCAGACCGAGGTCGCGGTCAGCCCCGCGGGCCGGCCCCGGTGGACGGTGGTCACGACCGTCACACCGGCCGCGTGCAGCCGCATGCCGGCGACGAAGAGTTCGGGCGGGACGGGCATGGAAGGCTCCCGATCGCACCGCGGACGGCGCCTGCGGTCCGACGCCCGGCGAGGTGGGCGGGCCGCGAGCGAGCGTCAATAGGCGCGCGGATCGCGTGCGCCCAGAAGGACCGTGCGGAAGAGGATCTCGAGGTCGAGGGCCAGCGACCAGTTCTGGATGTAGTAGAGATCGTGCTCGACCCGGCGCTGCATGTCGGCGAGGGTACGGATCTCGCCCCGGCAGCCGCGGATCTGCGCCCACCCCGTGATGCCGGGCTTGACCCGGTGGCGGGCGAGGTAGCGATCGATCTGGCGGGCGTAGAGCTCGTTGTGGGCGACGGCGTGCGGCCGCGGCCCCACGAGCGACATGTCGCCCTTGAGGACGTTGAGGAGCTGCGGCAGCTCGTCGAGACTGGTGCGGCGCAGGAAGGCGCCCAGAGGTGTCACGCGCGGATCGCCCTTGCGGGTGTGGCCGAGATCGGGCTCGGTCCCGTCGCCGCAGGCCTCGACCCGCATCGTGCGGAACTTCAAGACTTCGATGACCTCGCCGTTGAAGCCCCAGCGCTTCTGACGATAGAGCGCGGGCCCCGGCGAGGTGAGGCGGACCGCCGCCGCGATCACCAAGAGGAGCGGTGCCGTCGCCAGCAGCGCGAGGGCGGCCAGGGCCCGATCCTCGATCGCTTTGACGAGGATCGCCGTACCGCTCATCGGCCGCTCGAAGACCTGCAGGACGGGCACGCCGCCGAGCTGGGCGAGGCCGCGGTTCGGCAGATGGAAACCGATCAGATCGGTGCACAGCCGGACGTCGCAGGGCAGCGCCCGCAGTTTCTTGAGGCACTCGAGCAGCCGGCCTTCGGCGCTCCAGGGAAGCGCCACCACGACCTCGTCGACCCGGTGTTCGCGAGCGAAGCGCAGGAGGTCGTCGATCGTGCCGAGTACCGGATAGCCGCCGACGAATTCGGGCACCCGATCGCGCCGGTCGTCGAACAGGCCGATCAGCCGCACGCTGCGGTCGCGCTTGCGAACCTCCTCGACGAAGCGCTGGCCGAGCTCTCCCGCGCCCACGACCACCGTGTTGCGGCCGAGCCGACCCTCCCGCCGCCAGCGGGCGACGCGGAACGCGAGCAGGAGGCGCAGCCCGACGAGCCCCGAGGCCCCGCCGAGCGCCCACCCTTCGAGCCAGCCCGCGGGCAGAGGCGGAGCCGCGGGCGTGCCGAGCACGAGGGCGAAGAGTGCGGCCACGGCCATGGCCCAACCGGCGAGGGCGCGCAGCGCCTGGCCCACCATGTCGAGCCGGCGGCGGTCGCCGTAGGTGCCGGCGAGCTGGCAGAAGGACAGACCCAGGAGCAGGCCCAGGGCGAGCGCCCAGGGCAGGAGCGGATGGCGGGCCGGATCGGCGCCCGTGAGCAGGGCGGCCACGAGCCCGCTCGCGAGCAGGATCGCCCCGTCGGCGACCCGCACGAGCCCGCCCAGAACCTCCGGCGACAGCCAATCGCCGACATGGCCGGCCACCGGCGGATCGAGCCCGCGGCCCGATCCGACCGACCCCGCCTCCGTCGCGATCTCGCCCATGGTCCCGCCCGCTCCTGCCGCGGTGCCCACGCCGACCCATACAGGGCCGCGGTTAACGAAACCTTTCGGCGATGGAGGATAGTCGGCCGGCCGTCCCTCGATCTGTGCGTTAGGCCACGCGGGCGATTCGTCGCCCCGGGCGAGCCCGTGATTGCCGGGCACGAGCCCGGTCGCTATCATGTTGCGGTGCAACATGGCCGGCCGCAGAGGATCCGATGACCCAGCCGATCACCTCCCCGTCCCCGGCGTGCGGCGTGCCCTTCCCGCCGACAGCCGATCCGGTCGCCCTGCTGCGGGCGCAGCAACGCCTGCTCGGGGCGTGCGCCCGCAGCGGGCTGATCCTGGGCGAGGCGGCACGCGACTGCGCCGAGCGGCAGGTCGCGATCGGCCGCGCGGCGATGCGCGAGCTCTGGGCCGCGGCTCCGGCAGCAGCACGCGGCGAGCCAGCGGGTGCCGCGGCCGACTGGTTCGCCGGGCTCGTCCGGGAGCTGAGTGCGGGGCTCGAGGCGATGCGGCGCACCCTCCTCGAGGCGCAGCTCGCCGTTCTCGAGGAGCTGCGCCGGGCGGTCGCCGCCGAGCCCGCGGTCCGCGTGGAGACGGAGGCGGGCGCCGCAGCAGCCGCAGCGGTGCCGAGCGAGCCGGCAGCACCGGAGCCCGTCCCGGCGGCCGAGGCGCCGGGATCGATCGGGGCCGGTGCGCCGCAGCCCGCGCTCGCGGCGGAGGTGGCCACCGGCGCCGCGTCGGAGCGGCCCGGCGAGACGGGCGAGGTGGTGCGGCCGCGCCGGAGCCGGCGGATCGCCGGGCGGAGCTGAGCGGCGCCGGCGCTCAGCCGGCCCGTTCCCAACTCTCGAGCGTGGCGAGCCGGACCATCCCGAGGCTCTCGAGAAGGGCCGCGGAGGCGGCGCTCGCCGCACCCGCCCAGACCAACCGACACCCCCCTGCTCCTGCCGCGGCGAGGGCGGCGCGGGCGACGCTCCGGGCGAAACCACGCCGTCGGCGGCCGGGCCGGGTCCAGAGGCCGGCCAACTCGACCGCCGGTGGTCCGCCGAGCAGCGAGGCGGCGGCGACCGGCACTCCCTTCTCGTCGAGCCGGACCCAGGTGCGGACACTGCCGTCAGCGAGACAGGCGCGGAAAGCTTCTTCCTCGGCCGGGCGGGGCGGTGCGGCACCCAGGATCGCGTGCTGGGCCTCGAGCGTGGCGGCGAGCAGCGCCCGCTCGCTCGCGGCGTGGAGCCGGATCACCGGCTCCGCCGGCGCCGGTTCCAGCCCTGCCGCTCGCACGAGCACCGGCACGGCGAGCGTGCGGATCCAGCCCTCGGCGCCGAGTGCGGCGCGCAGGGCCGCCCGCCGCTCGGCCAGGAGCTCGATACGCGGCACGACGCCCTCGACCGCACAGCAGCCGACGAGCTCGCGAAGCGGCTCCTCCCATCCGCCCGGTTCCGCGCGGGGCAGCGCGAGTGCCCGCAAGAACGGATGCTCGACGGGGATCCGGAAGAGGTCGAAAGCGCCGATCGGCCGGGCCCGCACGGCTCGCTCGCAGGCCGCGTGCAGGCCGGCCTCGACCAGCGCCACCGGGTCCGCCCCGGCCGGCACGGGACTCACGGTCCGAGCACGGCGCAGAAGGCCCCTTTGGCCTTGACCGGCGCGCAAGCCGCCTCGGCCGCGGCACGGCTCGGGAAGCTGCCCACCACCAGCCGCCAGAAGGTGCCCTTGCCCGCGACCTCGACCGGCTCGGCCGGCAGGAGCTCGAGCCCGCGCAGGCTCGGATGCGCCGCCTCGAGCCGGGCCCACTCGGCGGGCAGCCGCGCCTTGTCCGCACCCGAGGCGAGGTGCAGGCGGAAGCCGCGGCCGCCGGTCGTCGCCGAGGCGGCCGGCGAGCCCGCGGCCGGGGCAGAGGAGGGCCGCGTTTCGGCCGTAAGCGCTCGGTCCATCGGCGTCGGGCTCGCCGATGCGGAAGCCGGCGGCGGCAGGTTTCGGAGCGGTGGTGCCACGAGCGGGCGGGGCGAGCCGGCGGGCTGCGGCCGGGCTTCCGTCGTGGTCCGGGCGGCCGCCGCGGGTGCCGACCCGGTCGGGGCGGCGGCGAGCGCCCGGCCCGCGGGGGCGGACCGCATCCGGGCGAGCGCCGCCTCGATCGCCTTCGTCGTCGCGTGGTCGGGGCCGAGGCTCGCGCGGGCGACCCGCGCCGCCCGCTCCTGCAGGTCGAGGGCGCCTCGGGCATCGCCCCGCTCGAACTCGAGCTGGGCCAGATTGTTGAGCGCCCGGGCGGTGTCCGGATGGTCGGGACCGAGCGAGTTCTCGAGCAGCGAGAGCGCCCGGCGGTAGAGGTCGGCGGCGGCATCGAGCCGGCCCTGGGCGCGCAGCACGAGGCCCAGATTGTTGAGGCTCGTAGCGAGCGCCGGTCCCCGCCCGCCCGCCGCCTCGTCGAGCCGGATCGCCCGGCGCAACAGCTCGGCCGCCCGGTCGAGCCGACCCATCCGCCGGTACACCTCGCCCAGATTGTTGAGGTCGACCGCGAGCGCCGGGTCGTCGGGCCCGAGCTTCCGCTCGGCGAGCTCGAGGACCTGCTCGAAGGCGCGAGCCGCCTCCTCGAGCTTGCCCGCCTCGAGCAGCGCGAGACCCCGCCGGTAGAGGCGGTCGGCCTCGTCGGCCGGCTGGGCCGCGAGGGGACCTCCGAGGATCAGCCAGAGAAGCGCGAACAGGAGCGGCAGGCGAGCGGGCATGGTGCGGACGGCTCCCGGTACGACCCGAGCCCAGGACCACGCGCTTCGCCGTCCTGTCCAGACCCTTCCGTGCTTCGCGGCCGCTGTGGCATGCAGCCCGGCGGCCGGGGACTTCACAGGAGGCGGGCGTGGCGATCGCGACACCGGAGGGGTATCGGGCTCTCGACGAGGCGAGCGTGCCGGCGCATCTGGCCGCGCTCCCGTCGATCCGGGCGCGGCTCGGCGGCCGACCCGAGGTCTGGCGGGTGCGCGAGGTCGGTGACGGCAACCTCAACCTCGTCTTCCTGGTCGACGGGCCCGAGGGTTCGGTCTGCGTCAAGCAGGCGCTTCCCTACGTCCGGCTCGTCGGCGAGAGCTGGCCCTTGGGCCTCGAGCGGGCGCGCTTCGAGTGGGAAGCGCTCCTGGTCGAGCATCGGCTCGCGCCGGGCCGCGTGCCCGAGCCGCTGCATTTCGACCCGAAGCTCTACGCGATCGTGATGGAGCGGCTCGCCCCGCACATCATCATGCGCCGGGGTACGATCGCCGCCACCGTCTATCCCCGTTTCGCCGAGCAGATCGCCGCGTTCCTGGCTCAGACGCTCTATTTCACGAGCGATCTCGGCATGCGGGCGGCCGAGCGCAAGAAGCTGCTCGAGCGCTTCGCCCCCAATGTCGAGCTGTGCAAGATCACCGAGGACCTGATCTTCACCGATCCCTACATGGTGCACGAGCGCAACCGCTGGACGAGCCCGCAGCTCGACGATGCCGCGCGCGCGATCCGCGAGGATCTGCCCTTGAAGCGGGCGGTGGCGCTCTTGAAGCTCAAGTTCCTCTGTGAACCGCAGGCCCTGATCCACGGTGACCTGCACACCGGCTCGATCATGGTCACGGCCGACGACACCCGTGTGATCGACCCGGAATTCGCTTTCGCGGGGCCCATCGGCTTCGACGTCGGCAAGCTTCTGGGCAACCTCCTCCTCGCCTACGCGAGCCAGCCCGGCCACGAGACCCGGCCGGGCGAGCGGGCGGACTATCGGGCCTGGCTGCTCGTGACCCTCGAAGAGGTCTGGAACGGCTTCGAACGCCGGTTCGTCGAGCTCTGGCGGACCCGGCCCGAGGGCGACGCGTTCCCGATCGCGCATTTCGGGGGGCCCGACGGTGCCCGCGCGCTCGAGGCCTCTCGCCGGGAATATCTGCGGCGGATCTTCGTCGACAGCCTGGGCTATGCCGGCACCTCGATGATCCGCCGCACGCTGGGCCTCGCCCACAACGCCGACATGGAGACGATCGCCGATCCCGACCGGCGGGCCGCTTGCGAGCGGCGCAATCTGCTCCTCGCCCGCGAGCTGATCGTCGAGGCCGAGCGGTTTCCGGACATCGCCGCGGTGGCCGATCGGGCGCGGATCGTGCTACGCGGATGAGCCGAACGCGGATCGGCGGCGTATATGCGCCATGGCACGACACGCCCGGAGCGGAGGAGCGCCCTTGAACCCGTCCCCCGTCTTGCTCGACCGGCTCGCCGCCGGCGCGGGCGAGCGCGGCCAGCCGCGACCACGTCCCTCGCGCGAGGAGGCGGAGGCCGCGGTCCGCACGCTCCTGCGTTGGATCGGCGAGGATCCCGACCGGGAGGGCCTTCAGGAGACGCCGCACCGCGTCGTCAAGGCCTTTCAGGAGCACTTCAAGGGCTATCTCGTCGACCCGGCCGACATCCTCCGCAAGACCTTCGAGGAGGTCGAGGGTTACGACGAGATGGTCATCCTCAAGGACATCTCGTTCGAGAGCCATTGCGAGCACCACATGGCGCCGATCGTGGGCAGGGCGCACGTGGCCTATCTGCCGGTCCGCCGGGTGGTCGGGATCTCCAAACTCGCGAGGCTCGTCGAGGCCTTCGCCAAGCGGCTGCAGATCCAGGAGCGGATGACGGCGCAGATCGCGGATGCGATCCAGGAGGTGCTGCAGCCGCGCGGGGTGGGTGTCGTGATCGAGGCGACGCACCACTGCATGACCACCCGCGGGATCCACAAGCCGGGTTCGCTCATGGTCACGAGCCGGCTGCTCGGCGAGTTCAAGACCAACCCCGACACCCGCCGCGAGTTCCTGGCGATCGTCGGCAAGAGCGGCGAGCCCTTGCGCTGACCGGCCGCGCCGCCCGCCGCTCGGGCGCGACCTCGGGCTCGGGCCCCGGGGCTCAGGCCTTGCGCAGAACGATCTCGACCCGCCGGTTGCGCTGCCGGCCCTCGGGATCGTCGCTACCGTCGGGCCGAGTATTGGGCGCCACCGGCCGGGTCTCGCCGAGGCCGCGGGCGAGAAGGCGGCCCGCGGGCACCCCGGCGCGCCGCACGAGCCAGTCCTTCACGGCCGCCGCGCGCCGTTCGGAGAGCTTCAGGTTGTAGCTGTCCGAGCCCTTGGCGTCGGTGTGGCCCTCGATCCGCACGGGCGCCTTCGGATAGGCCTTCAGGACCTCGGCCACCCGGGCGAGCGCCTCCTCCGCCTGCGGCCGCAGATCGGCCTTGTCGAAGTCGAACAGAACGTCCGCTTCGAGGGCGATCTGGATCTCCTCCGGGGTCACCTTGGCGCCGAGCTCGGCCAAGGCACCCTCGAGCCCGCTCGCGACACCCACGATGTCGAGTACTTTGCTCCCGATGTCGAGGATCTTCCCCGATGCGCCCGGCGGTACCGCTTCTGCGGGCTCGGAGCGGGCCGACCCGCCCGCCAGCCAGAGGGCCAGAGCGAGAAGCGGCGCCCGGGCGAGCCGGCGGCACACGGCCCGGCCCTCAGGGCGCATCGGTGATCGGCACGTCTTCGAAGGGTGGTGTGAGCGGGGTGAAATAGCTGATCGAGGTCACCTCCTTGGGCGGTGCCGGATAGCGGGCCCACCAGGTCCAGGCGGCTCCGGGCTCGAGCTTGACCCGGACCCCGCCACCGCCGTCGGACGGCGGGGCGAGCGGAGTCTTCTCGCTGTCCCGCAGCACGAAGTACTTCTTGTTCTTGGCCACCACGTAGAAGGCGTCGTAGTTGCGGTTGTCGACGACGTAGAACGTCTGCGCGCTGCGGGAGCCGTTCACCAGGCGCATCTGGATGGTGAGGACACCGTCCTTGCGGTGCGCCCGCGTGATCTCGGCGCCGATACCGGGCAGGTTGGTGTCCTGGCTGGCGAGCGCCTCGGCCGCCCGCACGGGTCGGACGCCGGCCGCGAGCAGCCCGCCGGTGATCCCGAGTGCCACGAGAGACCTGCGCAGCATGATCGGAGCCTCCCCTTCGGGGACCACCGCCGGCGAAACCGCTCGATCCCGCTCCCGCCCCGCCCGGGTCCCGATCGCTGCAGGGTCGGACCGTCGCGCCGGCCCGTCAAGCGGGCGGAGTCGGTCCGCTGGCCGCGGGCCCGATCAGGCGGCGCCGGCTGTCGGCCAAAAACGCGCCGAGCACGGCGGCCTGGGCGAAGGCGGCGATCGTGGCGACGGCGCTGCCGGTCAAAGGCGCGCCCGCACCGGCGATCGCGGCACCGAGGCTGCCCGCGACCATCGCCACGGGTGCACTGCAGGCCAGAAGACCCACCGCGGCCTGCGGCCAGACCGGGCCGGTCGCGCGCCAGGAGCGCTCGATCGCGAGCCCGCGCTCGCCGAGGGCGGCCGCCGCGAGCAGGAGGTGGAGCCGGGCGAAGACCAGCATCGCCGCCACCGTGCCGGCCGCGACCGCGAGCCCGATCCCGCCGATCGGCGCCAAGAGCGGCACGAGGGCGAGGCTCGGCAGGACGGCGAGCGCGCCCACCACGAGCTCGGCCAGCACGTAGCGGGCGACGTTGGCGTCGAGCGGGGCCAGGAGCGTGGGCGGCGGGTCGCTCAGGAGGACGGCGCGGATCCGGTGCACGGTGAGCGCGCTGAGCCCGAGCCAGCTCACGAGCAGGAAGGGCAGGGCCAGGAGGTCGGCCCCCGAGGGAGCGGGCGCACCGGCAGTCGGCGCCGGGCCGCCGCCGAGCGCCGTCACGAGATCGCCCAGAAGACTGAGGAGCACCCAGAGCCCGCCCGCGCGCAAGACGGCCTGGCGATCGTTCCAGCTCTGCCGGTAGGCGGCGGCGACCATCGCCGCCACCGGATAGGCCGTCGCTCGGGGCCCGCTCGCCACCGCGATCAGCTCGGCCGGGTCGCCGCGAGCGAGGGCCGCTGCGCGATCTTCGCCTCCCAGCCGGCGAGCCGCGGCCGGCCGTCGCGCCAACGGTCGTCGGCGAAGCGGAAGTCGAGATAGCCGAGCGCACAGGCGATCGCGAGCGTGCCGATGTCGATCCGCCCTGCGAACCCCTCGCATTCCTGCTCGAGCCGGTCGAGGGCGCGGGTCACCTTGAGCTTCTGGGCGGCGATCCAGTCGGGCCAGCGCAAGGGCTCCGGGCGCAGGAAGGTCTCGTAACGCACGCCGACCGCGGCATCGAGGATGCCGTCGGCGAGGGCTTGCAGGCGCAAGGCTTCGAACCGCGCAGGAGCCTCGGCCGGGAAGAGCTTCGGGCCCGCGTGCAGCCCGTCGAGATACTCGCAGATCACCCGCGAATCGTAGAGCGCGCTGCCGTCGTCGAGCTCGAGGCAGGGGATCTTGCCGAGCGGGTTGGCGGCACAGACCGCCGTATCGGGGGCGATCGGGCTCAGGCTCGCGTCGCGGCGCTCGACCCGAGGCCAGAGGCCGGTCTCGTGCAGGACCACCGCGACCTTGCGGCCGAAGGGCGAGGCCGGGCTCGTGTGCAGGCGCAAGGGGGTCTCCTCCGTCCGTGGTTGCCGCCACCGGTCCATAGCAGCCCCTCGGTCGGGCGGGCCAGAGCGGCGGCCGGCTTGCCCGGAGTTCGGGGGTATGCGAAGGGTCGGGTGGCCGAAGGGGGAGGTGCGCGCCGTGGCCAGCGAGGAGCAACGGCTCGTGGCCGAGACCGCGCGGGCCTTCGCCCGCGAGCGGCTGGCTCCCAACGCCGCCGCCTTCGAGAAGGCCGGGCGAATCCCGCCCGAGATTCTGCGCGAGCTCGGCGCGCTCGGCTTCCTCGGCATGACGGTGCCGCCCGAATGGGGCGGAGCCGGCGCCGACCATGTCTCCTACGCACTCGCGCTCATGGCGATCGCCGGGGGCGACGGCGCCACCTCGACCGTCGTGAGCGTGCAGAACGCGCCCGTCAACGCACTCCTCCTGCGCTACGGCAGCGAGGCGCAGAAGCGGCGTTGGCTCGTGCCCCTCGCCCGCGGCGAGATGATCGGCGCCTTCGCGCTCACCGAGCCGCAGGCGGGCTCGGACGCCGCCAACCTGGCCACCCGGGCGGTCCGCAAGGGCCGCGGCTGGGTGCTCGACGGTACCAAACAGTTCATCACGAGCGGCCGGATCGCGAGCCTCTGCATCGTCTTCGCGGTGACCGACCCGTCCCGCGGCAAGCGCGGGCTCTCGGCCTTCCTCGTCCCGACCGACCGGCCCGGCTACAAGGTCCTCAAGGTCGAGGAGAAGCTCGGCCAGAAGGCCTCCGACACCTGCGCGCTCGCCTTCGAGGGCCTCGAGCTCGAGGAGGACGCGCTGTTGGGAGCGGAGGGCGAGGGCTACCGGATCGCGCTATCGGCGCTCGAGACCGGCCGGGTCGGGATCGCCGCGCAGTCGGTCGGCATGGCCGAGGCGGCGCTCGAGCACGCGATCGCTTACGCCCGCGAACGACGCGCCTTCGGCCGGTCGATCCTCGACCACCAGGCGGTCGCCTTCCGCCTCGCCGAGGCGCGCACCCGGCTCGAGGCGGCACGCCAGCTGACCCTCCACGCCGCCCGTCTCCTGGACGCCCGCGAGCCGGCCCTCGAGGCCGCCTGCATGGCCAAGCTCTTCGCTTCCGAGACCGCCGAGGCGGTCTGTTCGGCGGCGATCCAGACGCTCGGCGGCTACGGCTATCTCGAGGATTTCCCGGTAGCGCGGATCTGGCGCGACGTGCGGGTGTGCCAGATCTACGAGGGCACCTCCGACGTGCAGAAGATCCTGATCGCCCGCGGGCTCGGAGCTCGGGCTTGATGCCGCCGCTCGGCGATCTGACGGTGGTCGATCTCTCCACCCTCCTGCCGGGCCCGCTCGCCACCCGGATCCTCGCCGCGGCAGGTGCGCGGGTGGTCAAGGTCGAACGGCCCGGCGGGGAGGACATGCGGCGCATGCCCCCGCTCTCGGACGGGCGCTCGCTCGTCTACGAGATGCTGAACGCCGGCAAGGAGATCGTCGAGCTCGACCTCAAGGACCCGGCCGACCGCGAGCGGCTCGAGGTCGTGCTCGCCTCGGCGGATGTGCTGGTCGAACAGTTCCGCCCGGGGGTGATGGCCCGGCTCGGGCTCGATCCGGTGGCGCTGCTCGAGCGGTACCCGAAGCTCGTGATCTGCTCGATCACGGGCTACGGCCAGACGGGTCCGCTCGCCCAGACCGCCGGCCACGATCTCGACTATCTGGCCGAGGCCGGGCTGCTCGCGCTCGCCCAGACAACGGCCGAGGGCCTGCCGGCCCTACCGGCCGTGCTCCTGGCCGACATCGCGGGTGGCGCCTATCCCGCGGTGATGGCGATCCTCTTGGCGCTCCTCGAGCGCCACAGGAGTGGCCGGGGCCGCCATCTCGACGTGGCGATGGCGCCCAACCTTCTGACGCTCGTGCCATGGGCGCTCGCCCAGGGCCTCGGCGGGCTCGGCTGGCCGGCTCCGGGCAGTGGGCTCACCGGCGGCGGCTCGCCGCGCTACGCCGTCTACCGCACCGCCGACGGCCGGCTGCTGGCCGCCGCCCCGCTCGAGGAGCGGTTCTGGCAGCAGTTCTGCGAGGCGATCGATCTGCCACCCGCCCTGCGCGACGATGCCGCCGATCCCGAGGGTACGCGGCGGGCGGTGGCGGCGCGGATCGCCCGCAAGACGGCGGCGGAGTGGGAGCGGTTGCTCGCCGGGCTCGACACCTGCTGTGCTCCGGTCCGCACGCTCGCCGAGGTCGCGGAGCACCCGCAGTTCCGCGACCGATTCCGCCGGCGCGCGGACGGGCTGCCCGTCTTGCCGCTGCCCCTGCCCGAGGGGCTCTCGGCCGAGGGCGCTTGAGCTTCAAGCGGGCACTGCTTCCGGTTCGCCCGCCCGCTGCGCTGCGCTCGCGCCCGAGCGCGCGGAGGTCGGCGTCGCTTGGGCTGCACCGGCACCGAGGAGGGCCGCGAAGGTGACGGCGACCGCGGGGATCTGCAGGGCGAAGTCGACGAGCGCGTGCAGGCCGGTGCAGACCGTGGCGGCCGCCGCCACGAGCGGGAACAGCTGGTCGCGCCGGCGGACCAGCACACCGCGCACACAGAGGCCGAGGATCAGGAGGGGGCCCAGATAGAGCAGCGCCGTCGCCGGCAGGCCGAGCTCGACCGCGTGCTCGAGCGGGGTGTTGTGCAGCCGGTCGAACACCGTGGTGAAGCGGGCGTCGCGATAGAGGTGGAAGACCTGCTCGAAGCCGCCGTAGCCGTGACCGGTCCAGGGCCGGTCGGCGATCGCCTCGAGGGCGAGGCCGTAGGCGGCGGCGCGCGTGCCGGCCTCGAGGTTCGCTTCGCCGCCGAGCTCGTCGAGCCGCTCGAGCGTGCCGGCACCGCTGTAGGCGACGAGTGCACCCACGAGCCCGAAAGCGAGCAGGAGCGTGGCGACCAGCACGCGGGGTCCCGGCCGGGCGGCCAGGAAGACCAGGAGGAGCAGGGTGGCGATGCCGGCGAGCCCGCTCAACAGGCCGCCGCGGGAATGGGTGAGCAGCATGGCCGTAGCGAGCAGGAGGACCGCCACGAGAAGGGGGCTGCGCCGGCCGAACAGCCGGCCCAGGAGCTCGGCCGCGCGCCTCCGCAGATCGGCCACGCCGCGCGCGGCGAGCACCGTCTCGACCAGGAGGCCCAGGGCCGCGAGCAGCGCCAGGTTGCCGTAGGCCGCGAAATGGTTGCGATTGACGAAGGTGGCGGTGACGTCGCCGATGTACCAGGTCTTGGCCTCGGCCAGCAGCCACTCGATCCCGCCGAAATGGAGGACCAGTCCGACCGCGGCGTAGAGCGTGCCGATCACCACGATCGCGACCAGCAGCCGGCGCGCCCGACGGCTGTGCTGACAGAGTGCGAAAGCCAGCCAGAAGACGCCCCAATAGGCGAGGAGCCGCATCGCCGCGTCGCGCGCGTTCCAGGGATCGATCGCGAGCGTCGGCTCGACCTGGGCACCGTAGCCGCGCGCCGTCTCCCAGACCGGATGGGCGGTGAGCAGCGGATGGAGGCCCGGCACGTCGGCCCGGACCTGGAACCCGATCCACAGCAGCACGAGGCCCGAAGCGACCATCGCGAGCCCGACCGGCCAGGGGATCCGCAACCGCTCCGGCAGGGCGAGGCTCGCGCTCGCCCAGAGCAGCACGAGCAGGCCGATCGAAAGCGCGAGCACCGCCCACGACCAGGGCCGGTTGCTGCCGAGCGGCAGGGGCGCCCAGGCGAGGACGGCGATCAGGAGGGCGAAGACGATGGACTGGGGCCAGCGTGGCCCGTGGGTGACGGCCATGGCGGGTTCCGCTGTCGCCGGTCTCACAACCCAGGGTAGTGCAAACTCCGGCCCCGTGACAAGCATCCGGCAGCGGCGGCCGGCGACCGCGGGGCGCGACCGGAAGGCCCCTGGCCGAGGCCGTGGGCGAGGGCTACATCTGGTGCATGAACACGCTCATCGTGCTCCTGTTCCTGTTCATGGGGGCGACCGCCACCGTGCTGCTGGTGGGCGTGGTGGGCTTCTCGCTCGGGGGCCGCTTCAACGAGCGCTGGGGCAACAAGCTCATGCGCGCGCGCGTCGGGTTGCAGCTCGTGGCCGTGGTGATCCTCGGCCTCTTGCTCGCCGCGAACGGCTGAGACCCGGCGGATCGCGAGGCCGGAGCCCCGATGGTCGCGCTCACCCGCATCTACACCCGCGGCGGCGATCGGGGCCGCACTTCGCTCGGCGACGGCACCCGGGTCGCCAAACACAGCCCGCGCGTCGAAGCCTATGGCACGGTCGACGAGGCGAACGCGGCCATCGGGCTCGCCCGCCTGCACACCGAGGGCGAGGCCGATGCGATGCTCGCCCGTATCCAGAACGACCTCTTCGATCTCGGCGCCGATCTCTGCCGGCCGGGTGGCGAGGCCGACGACGGCAGGCTCCGGGTGATCGACGGCCAGGTGGAGAGGCTCGAGCGGGAGATCGACGCGTTGAACGCCGAGCTCTCGCCCTTGCGCTCCTTCGTCCTACCGGGCGGCACGCCGGCCGCGGCTTTTCTCCATCTCGCGCGCACCGTGGTCCGCCGGGCCGAGCGGCTGGTCGTGGCGCTTTCCGAGAGCGAGGCCGTCAACCCGGCCGTGATCCGCTATCTCAACCGGCTCTCCGACCATCTCTTCGTCCTCGCTCGCTGGCTCAACGACAAGGGGGCGGGGGACGTGCTCTGGGTCCCGGGGGCCCATCGCTGAGACGCGGGCGAGGCGGCTCGCCGCAGGTGAAAACGGGAAGTGTTGGCGATCGTTGACAAGGACCGGGGGGCGCCCTAGCCTCCCTTGTGCGCTGCAACAAAATGTGGCGGGCCAAAGCGCACGCCCGGGCGGGCGAGCGATCGAGAGGAAGCGGCGATGCGGGTGCTCGTGCCCGTCAAGCGGGTCGTCGACTACAACGTCAAGATCCGGGTCAAGGCCGACCAGAGCGGGGTCGACGTCACCGGCGCGAAGATGTCGATGAACCCGTTCGACGAGATCGCCACCGAGGAGGCGATCCGCTTGAAGGAACGCGGTGTGGCGAGCGAGATCGTCGCGGTCTCGATGGGCGAGGCCAAGTGCCAGGAGACGCTCCGGACCGCGCTCGCCATGGGGGCCGATCGGGCGATCCTGGTCGAGACGACGGTCGAGCTGCAGCCGCTCGCGGTGGCCAAACTCTTGAAAGCGATCGTCGAGCGAGAGCAGCCCGGCCTCGTGCTGATGGGCAAGCAGGCGATCGACGACGACAGCAACCAGACCGCACAGATGCTCGCGGGCCTGCTCGGCTGGCCGCAGGCGACCTTCGCCTCGAGGATCGAGATCGCCGACGGTGCCGCCACGGTGGCTCGCGAGGTCGACGAGGGCATCGAGACGATCCGGGTCCGCCTGCCGGCGGTGGTGAGCGTCGATCTCAGGCTCAACGAGCCGCGCTACGCCTCCTTGCCGAACATCATGAAGGCCAAGAAGAAGCCCTTGGACGTGTTGACCCCCGAAACGCTCGGCGTCGATCCGGCTCCGCGCCTCGATTATCTGCGGGTCGAGGAGCCGCCCAAGCGCAAGGCGGGCGTCAAGGTGGGCTCGGTCCAAGAGCTCGTGGCCAAGCTCAAGAGCGAGGCGGGGGTCGTCTGAGATGAGCGTGCTCGTCCTCGCCCAGCACGACAACCGGACCCTCGACAAGGCCACGCTGCACACCGTGGCGGCCGCCGGCAAGCTGCCGGGGCCGATCCACGTCCTGGTCGCGGGGCGGGACTGTGGTGCGGTCGCCGAGGCGGCCGCCGCCCTCGAGGGCGTGGCCAAGGTGTTGCGGGTCGAGCATCCGGCCTACGCGAACCCGCTCGCCGAGGATCTGGCCGCCCTGCTCGTTTCGCTCGCGGCCGACTACGACCATCTGCTCGCGCCCTCGACCACCTTCGGTAAGAACGTGATGCCGCGGGCGGCCGCGCTCCTCGACGTGGCCCAGGTGAGCGACGTGGTCGAGATCCTGGGTCCCGACACCTTCAAGCGCTACATCTACGCCGGCAACGCGCTCGCCACGGTCCGCAGCCGGGACTCCCGCCGGGTGCTGACCGTGCGGACGACCGCCTTCCCGGCGGCCGCGAGCGGCACCGGCCGGGCCGAGATCGCCACCGTGGCGGCGATCGAGCCGACCGGCCTTGCGACCTTCCTCGGCCGCGAGGTCGCCAAGCGCGAGCGGCCCGAGCTCACCTCGGCCCGGATCGTCGTCTCGGGTGGCCGCGGCCTGGGCTCGGGCGAGAACTTCAAACTGCTCGAGGAGCTCGCGGACGTGCTCGGTGCGGCGGTCGGCGCCTCGCGTGCCGCGGTCGACGCGGGCTTCGTGCCGAACGACTACCAGGTCGGTCAGACCGGCAAGATCGTCGCCCCCGAGCTCTACGTGGCGGTCGGTATCTCGGGGGCGATTCAACACCTGGCCGGAATGAAGGACAGCAAGGTCATCGTCGCCATCAACAAGGACGAGGAGGCGCCGATCTTCCAGGTCGCCGACTACGGGATCGTGGGCGACCTCTTCAAGATCGTCCCCGAGCTGACCGCCGAGCTGCGCCGGGCGCGCGGCTGAGCGACGCGGAGAGCGAGCATGGCGCCGGCCCCCTACCAGCCGAAGGGCTACCCGCCGATCCCCGAGATCCGCCGGGTGGGCGTGATCGGCGCCGGCCAGATGGGTGGCGGCATCACCCAGGTGGTGGCGGTGGCCGGCCTCGAGGTCCGGCTGCTGGACGTCGATCCCGAGGCCGTGCAGCGGGCGCGTGCCGCGATCGAGGCGCGCCTTTCCCGCCAGGTCGCCAAGGGCGTTCTGAGCGAGGCTCAGAAGGCCGCCGCGCTGGCCCGCATCCATCCGGCCACGAGCTACGCCGAGTTCGCCGACTGCGACCTCGTGATCGAGGCGGCGACCGAGAACGAGGAGATCAAGCGCCGGATCTTCAAGGAGCTCGTCCCTCATCTGGCGCCTGCGGCGCTGATCGCCACCAACACCTCCTCGATCTCGATCACCCGGCTCGCCGCCGTCACCGACCGGCCCGAGCGCTTCATCGGCATGCACTTCATGAATCCGGTGCCGGTGATGAAGCTCGTCGAGCTGATCCGCGGCATCGCCACCGAGGAGGACACCTACCAGGCGGCCAAGACGTTCGTCGAACGGCTCGGCAAAACCTCGGTCACGGCCGAAGACTTCCCGGCCTTCATCGTCAACCGAATCCTCCTGCCGATGATCAACGAGGCCTGCTACACGCTCTACGAGGGCGTGGGCACGGTCGAGAGCATCGACACCGCGATGAAGCTCGGGGCCAACCACCCGATGGGGCCGCTCGAGCTCGCCGATTTCATCGGCCTCGACACCTGCCTCGCCATCATGCAGGTCCTGCACGACGGGCTCGCCGACACGAAGTACCGGCCTTGTCCGCTCCTCGTGAAGTATGTCGAGGCGGGCTGGCTCGGCCGCAAGGTCAAGCGCGGCTTCTACGACTATCGCGGCGAGACGCCGATCCCCACCCGCTGAGGGCGTTCCACGCCCGGACCGCCCGGCGGGCCCTCGGGCCGCGACCGCCCGAGGGGTGGAGGCGATCGGCGGGCGCGGCGCGGCGCGCCCACCGCGGTCCCGATCTCTCGCCGGGCCCAGCGGATCGCCTTCCGCTCGATGCGGTCGGTTCGGAAGCGGAGGCCGGCCCGGTCGATCGGCTCGGCCTGCAGAACCCCTGGTTGCCCACCGAACAGATGGTGCGTCGGTTCGACACCGGGCGCAGCTCGGAACGTCATCCGCTCGTCCCGGGGAGGCGGGTCGCGCGAGTGGCCCGCAGCGCGCGGCAGGCCCGGTCGATCGCGACCGTCTGCGACACGGCCCGGCGCCGAAGGTCACGAACGGTCCGGGCGAGGCGCCGGAAACCGCGCAGCTGGGGATGCAGCAGATCGAGCACCGATACGGGGACGGTATCGCCGATCCCTTCCGATCCGTGCGCTGCCGCGGCGGCCGACAGCGCGACTCCGACGCGGTCCGGCGCACCCCGCGAGCGCGCTTGCCCGTCGCCTCGCGCGGTGCGATGAGGCCGGCCATGGCGACCGGCGAGCTGCGGTTCGAGCGGCAGCACCTTCTCGGCATCGAGGGCCTCGAGGCCGGCGAGATCGAGTATCTGCTCGACCTCGCGGACGGCTTCGTCGAGCTCAACCGGCAGAGCGAGAAGAAGCTCCAGCTCTTGCGCGGCCGCACGCTCGTCAACCTGTTCTTCGAGCCCTCCACGCGCACCCAGACGAGCTTCGAGCTCGCCGGCAAGAGGCTCGGGGCGGACGTGGTCAACATGGCGGTCGCCCGCTCTTCGGTGGTCAAGGGCGAGACCCTGATCGACACGGCGATGACCTTGAACGCCATGCACCCCGACCTCCTCGTGGTCCGCCACCACGAGAGCGGGGCGGTGGCGCTGCTCGCCCGTCACGTCCGTTGCGCGGTCGTCAACGCCGGCGACGGTGCCCACGAGCACCCGACCCAGGCGCTGCTCGATGCGCTCACCATTCGCCGCCGCAAGGGACGCATCGCGGGGCTCACGGTCGCGATCTGCGGCGACATCCTGCACTCCCGCGTGGCGCGCTCGAACATCCTGCTGCTGCGCACCATGGGGGCCCGGGTTCGGGTGGTGGCGCCGC